>Ga0315268_10000380_pt1 | contig 52189 bp, 44 predicted proteins | sample C1_top_MG_FD_204535 | JGI IMG/M metagenome (GOLD analysis project Ga0315268, IMG submission 204535) | Sediment microbial communities from Yellowstone Lake, YNP, Wyoming, USA - C1_top | ecosystem: Environmental > Aquatic > Freshwater > Lake > Sediment | place: USA: Wyoming | collected 2017-08-01 | reverse complement strand
AAGTTAGCTCAGATAGCTTGCTATTTGGGCATACATTCGGTAGCAGCTTATACTGCCCGTTTAAGCCGTTGGGACCCAACGCCATCAAAAGAGATGGTTGTTTCTGCTTTTGACAATCAGGCTTTGAATCCTCTATTTAATTACGGGACTCGGGGTATAATTTCTCAAAATACATCTTGGTTTATGGACTTAAAACCCTCCGCTGTTTTCTCAAAATCTTCTGTTGATCCTAAAGATGTTAGGCAGGTCGTAGCTGATCAAGATATCTGGTTTACGGATCCATCCTATGCGGATGCCGTAAGCTATCATGAGTTAAGCGAATTCTTTTTGTTTTGGTATGAAAAACCCCTCCAAAGGCTTTTCCCAGACTGGTATGCCGATAGCAAAAGGGCTTTGGCAATCATCGGGTCGGATGAGACATTCAGGCGAAACATGGTTGCCGCCTACCGCAACCTCACGGCCCACATGCCCGATGATGGCATGCAGGTGGTGATGTTCACCCACCAGGACGTCAAGGTCTGGGCCGACCTGGCCCTCATCCTCTGGGCTGCGGGTTTGCAGGTCACCGCGGCCTGGACCATCGGCACCGAAACCGAGTCCTCCCTCAAGCAGGGCAACTACGTCCAGGGCACCGTCCTCCTGGTGCTGCGCAAGCGCACCTCCCGAGAAACCGCCTTCCGGGACGAAATCTCCTTCCGCATCGAAGGCGAGGTCAAGGCCCAGATGGACAGCATGCTGGCCCTGGACGACCGGGAGGACCCCAACTTCGGCGACACCGACTACCAACTGGCGGCCTATGCCGCGGCCCTCCGGGTCCTGACCCGGTATCAGAAAATCGAAGACCTGGACATCGAATACGAGCTGTCCCGCACCCGCCCCCGGGGAGAGACTTCGCCCATTGAGGAGATCATCCAGGAGGCGGTCAAGACCGCCTGTGATTACCTCATTCCCCAGGGGTTTGATCCCCAGCTCTGGAAAAAGTTGGCGCCGGAGGAGCGCTTTTACCTGAAGGGGCTGGAGCTGGAGAGCCACGGGGAACGGCGCCTCGGGGTGTACCAGGAATTGGCCCGGGGCTTCGGGGTGCGGGAATACTTGCCTTTTTTGGCCAGCACCCACGCCAACCAGACCCGGTGCAAGACCGCCACCGAGTTCGGCAACAAAACCCTGGGCGGAGACGGCTTCGGCGGCTCCCTCTTGCGCCAGGCCCTCTTTGCGGTGCGGGAGGCCTCCCGGACCCGGGAGGCGCTCACGGGGAGAGACTGGCTGAAAACCGAACTTGCCGACTACTGGAATCAACGCCAGAAGCTGATCGTCGTGCTGCATTATCTGGCCGCCATGGGAATCAAGTCGGAGAACTGGCGCCAGGATGGGGAAGCCGCCCGCCTGGTGGCCGGGGCGGTGGAAAACGATCATATTTGAATGTAGGGCGGGCACGGCCCGCTATTAATCCCGGACGGAATCCGGCATGATCCAACGCTTCACCTCCCGCCTCCAGAAACTGGACCAGACCTTTCTCACCGAGCGTCTCAGGAATGCCCTGGCCTATGACCGCATTGCCGGGTATTTCAGCTCCTCTATTTTAGAGGTGGCGGGTGAGGCCCTGGAATCGGTGCAAGGGCCGGTCCTGGTCATCTGCAATTCCGATCTTCAGGTGCAGGATGTGGAAACCGCCCGGGCGGCCCAATACGGGATGCGCCGGGAGTGGTGCGCCTCCACACCGGAAAAATACGGCGAACCGAGCCGGGACCGTTTTCAGCGCCTTTACCGGTTTCTCCGGGACGGTAAGTTGCAAGTCAAGGTGCTCCCCGACGACAAGTTCGGGCTCATTCACGGCAAGGCCGGGGTCATCACCCTGGGCAACGGCAGCAAGACAGCCTTTCTGGGGAGCGTGAACGAAACCGTCCAGGCCTGGAAGCTCAATTACGAAATTCTCTGGGAGGATGATTCTCCGGAAGCGGTGGCCTGGGTGCAGGAAGAATTTGACGCCCTGTGGCAGAGTCCCTACGCCGTCAAACTGGCGGATTTCGTCATCGAAGACATCGGGCGCCTGGCCCAGCGAACCGTGGTCCCGTCAGTGGAGAAGTGGCGGCAGGACCCCGAACCCGCCGCGCCGGTCATCGAAACCCCGGTATACCGCCAGGAATACGGGCTTTGGGAGCATCAGAAATACTTCGTGAAGCTGGCCTTCGACGCCCACCGGGGGCCGTTCGGGGCGCGTTATCTGCTGGCTGACATGGTGGGGCTGGGAAAAACCGTGCAGTTGGCCCTGGCCGCCATGCTCATGGCCCTGCACGGGGACGGCCCGATCCTGGTGCTGGCTCCCAAGGCCCTGGTCTGGCAATGGCAGGATGAAATGCGGAACCTCCTGGACCTGCCCGCGGCGGTCTGGATGGGTCAGAAATGGGTGGATGAAAACGGTATCGACCACCCGGTGTTGGGACCGGAGGGCATTTTGAAGTGCCCGCGCCGGGTGGGGATCGTATCTACCGGTTTGATTAAAAGGAAATCAGAGGTGGCGGACCACCTCCTGAGAAACAGCTATGAATGCGTGGTCCTGGATGAGGCCCACCATGCTAGGCGGAGGAACCTGGGTCCCCAGAAGGCCGGAGAAAAACCGGACCCTAATAATTTGCTGGCCTTCATGGATGAAATCGCCGGACGCACCCGGAGCCTGCTCCTGGCCACCGCCACCCCGGTGCAGATAAACCCTTTGGAGGCCTGGGACCTCATGAGCCTCCTGGCCAAGGGGAATGATTTTGTCCTGGGGAATATCGGCAGCCCATGGCGGCAGTCGGCTCCGGCTTTGGAAGTGGTTATGGGCCGCCAACCTCTGCCGGGCGATGACCGGGAATTGTGGAAGTGGATCCGCAATCCTTTGCCCCCTGCCAGCGAACACCGAAACTTTTACCTGGTGCGCAGTTCTCTCGGGTTGGGAGAGAAGGTCGCCGTAGCGCCCGGAAATGCCTTTGACCGGTTGCCGCCCCCGGATCGGGACCGTTTAGTCGGTATGCGGCAGCAATTTGGTCAAAATCATAATCCCTTTATCCGCCATATTGTGCGCCGCACCCGGGAATACCTGGAGACGACCATTGACCCGGAAACCAACGAACCCTATCTCAAACCGGTAAAGGTGGAGCTGCTGGGGGAAGGCGAGGGCGAGGCTCTGCGCCTGCCGGCTTACCTGCAGGACGCCTATAATCTGGCCGAGGAATTTTGCCGCCTTTTGGGTAAAAGGATCAGCGCTTCGGGATTTCTGCGGACCCACTTGCTGCGCCGGGTTGGGAGCACGATCTATGCCGGAAGAAAGACGGCGCTGGCAATTCTCAACAACTGGCAACTACTACCCGAGGTGGAAGCGGAAGAAGACGATGCCGACACCATCGGCGCGGAATCTGAGGCCATGGTGTCCGGGCCGCAGTTCCAGACCCTGACCCAGGAAGAAAAGCAGAAGCTGCAAGCCTTCATCTATGCCCTGGATGCCAACCAGGAGCGGGACCCCAAGTACCAGCGGGTGCTGGACCTGCTCCTCAGGAGAAAGTGGCTGGGCCAGGGCTGTATAATTTTCTCCCAGTGGTTTGACTCCATCGAATGGTTGGCCTTGCATCTCTCAAAAGAAGACCTGCCCGCAGAGAGAATTGGGATTTATGCGGGGGCGCAGCGCTCCGGGGTGATGATGGGGGGAGAATTTCGCCCTCAGACCAGAGAGGTGCTAAAGGAGATGGTGCGCACCGGTGAGATCAGATTGCTCCTGGGCACCGATGCGGCCAGCGAGGGGTTAAATCTCCAGCGCCTGGGCACTCTCATAAACCTGGACCTGCCCTGGAACCCCACCCGGCTGGAACAGCGCAAAGGCCGGATTCAGCGCATCGGCCAGTTAAAGGATACCGTATACGTCTATAATATGCGATACCAGGGATCGGTGGAAGACCGGGTCCATGAACTGCTGTCAGGGCGGCTAAAAGAAATCTATGACCTCTTCGGCCAGATTCCCGATGTGCTGGAGGACGTTTGGATTCAAATGGCAATGGGAGAAATCGAAGCGGCCAAGCAAACCATCGATGCTCTGCCGCGCCAACATCCTTTCGAGATCAAATACCACCAAAAAATTGAGAAGGTGAACTGGGAATCGTGCGCCCGAGTCCTGGATGCCGAGGAGCGGAAAAGATTTCTGCTGCGGGGATGGTGAATTGAAAGATATTTATTTTGCGACCAAGTGTCTATATTCTCTAATCAAATTATCTAAGGCAATTTTCCTTTGCGGGCCAGAAGACTCCCAAACCTCTAGAATTCGAGGTGTAAGCGTTTTCTCTAAACGAAAATAATCTTCCTGTGGTGCAATCTCAATTTCCCAGAAATCGAGGAGAATTTTTTCAAAAATTGTTTTTAGGACGAAAAAGGTAGTGGGATCGCTTTCAATGTTATCTTCACATAGTTGGATGAGCCGGTTGAGCTGGTCTTGATAAAGACCTTGCTGGAGAATTTTTTCCATCTGATTCGAACCTCTTTAGATCTGAGACAGTGAAGATTGGCTCGACGTTTGGGACCAATGCTTCTATCTTCTGTCTCCCCCCTTCCTCTTCCCTGTCCACCAGGATAATCACCTTAACAACTCTCAACCCATAATCTTCTGCAGCCTTGATGGCCTCAATTACCGAGCTTCCGGAAGTTACGACATCGTCTACAATGACAACCTTTTCTCCGGGCTGCATTTCTCCCTCTATCCGCCTCGCAGTTCCATGGCCTTTGGCTGCTTTTCGGATAGAGAAAGATTTTATTCCTTTCCCTTTTTGATAACTTATTAATGATGTTGATATGGCAATGGGGTCTGCTCCCATAGTGAGCCCGCCGACCCCAGCAATCCCCGAGTTTTTAATCTTATTGTAGACGATTTCACCTATAAGCGCCTTCCCTTGGGGATCATGCATGGTTGGCTTGCAGTCGATGTAAAAGGCGCTTTGCCGACCAGAGGACAACGTAAAAAGGGGATTCTCGCTATATCGGTAGGATTTTTTATGCAGCAGGCGTAGGAGTCTTTTTTGAATCTTCTCCATATGTCCCTGCTTTCCTGATGATTTCACCAAACTATAGTCCTTAAGCTCAGGATAGTCAACAAATATATTATCCTAAATCATTTTTTCGAATACAAGGCCCTGGTGGATGTTGGGTTAGGATTCTGTGAGGCCCGGTTTTTGGTTTCCGCAGAACGAACCAGGCCTCTTGCTCCCCAGCATCAACTCCCGATGGAGGTTATCCCTGGGTTATCCCTGACAAAAAGAAGGGTTGGCCGAAATAGCCAACCCCTTGATTTTCATGGCTCCCCGGGACGGACTCGAACCGCCGACCAAGTGGTTAACAGCCACCCGCTCTACCAGCTGAGCTACCGGGGAGTGTGGTCCCTGGCTGGGGGACTAGGATTCGAACCTAGATAGGCAGATCCAGAGTCTGCAGTCCTGCCGTTGGACGATCCCCCAGTCGTCCAATTTTTATATGATTTGCCCCGCTTTTTGTCAAGAGACGGCAGGAGCCCGGCTTCAGCGCACGATGAGGACGCTGCAGGGCGCGTGGCGGCTGACCTTTTCCGCGGTGGTGCCCAGGAACATGGCCCAGACCCCGGACAGGCCGCTGTGCCCCACGACGATGAGGTCAAAGACCCCTTCCCGGGCCACCTGCAAGATGGTCTGGGCGGCGTGGCCCGGGCGCAGCATGGTCTTCATTTCCAGGCCCGCCTTGGCCGCCTCCTCCCGGGCCTTGTCCAGCAGCTTGCCGTAGTGCTGGTTGGCAAACTCCTTCTCCTCCTGGACCTCGTCGATGGTGCCGCTGAAGCGGGGCAGTTTTTCCTCCACCGCCAGGGCCCAGAGCTGGGCGCCATGGACCTGGGCCAGACCGAGGGCCGCGGCCAGGGCCATCCTGGCCCCCTGGGAACCGTCATAAGCCAATAAGATCTTGCGGTACATTGTGACCCTCCGTAAACCTAGAGTTTACCGGCGACCAAGCACACTTCCCTGGTTATCCGCAGAAACAGAGGCAGGGAGAGAAGTTGCACCAAGATGGAAAAGGTGATGAGAGCCCCCAGAGAGACCTCATCGAGCAGCCCCATGAGGGCGCTGCCCAGGAACCAAAAAAGCCCGAAGCCGGTGTGAAAAATGCCGAAGCCGGTGGCCCGGCGGTCCCTGGGGATCAGGTCCGCCAGGGCCGCCTTCATGACGGATTCCAGCGCCCCCATGCCCACGCCCCACAGGACCATGCCCGCCAGGGCCATTTGCCAGCCCCCCAGGAAGACCAGAGGCGCAAAGAAGGCAGACAATACCGGCACCCCCATCAGGACCGGCATCCCCCGGGCATCAAACAACCGTCCCCAAACCAGGGAGGCCCCTGCGTCCACCCCCATGGCCAGGGCGTAAAAAAGCGGAATCCAGTTGGCCGGCACCACCGCGGTCCGTTGGAAATGATAGGCAATCAGGGGGAAATCGGCATAGCCCGCGCCGATGAGGCCCACCGCCCCCGCATAGACCCAGTAGGGCCGGGTCAAGCCCCGGGTTGCCAACCTGGGGACCGTTACCTCCAAATGCTGGGGATGGGGATAAAGCCGGGCCGCGGCCGCCATCACCGCCATCGCCAGCAGGGCGGGTAACAGCAGAGCCGCAAAGCCGGCCCGATAACCCCCCTGAAGATACAGGACCGCGGCCACCACCAGGGGTCCCAGGGTGGCGCCCACCTGGTCCATGGCTTCATGGAAGCCGAAGCCCCAGCCCCGCCCCACCGCCGTGGCCGCGTGGGACAGCATGGCGTCACGGGCCGGGGTGCGGATGGCTTTGCCCAGGCGCTCGGTCATCAGGAGCAGGGCCGCCACTTCCCAGCTCCACGCCAGGGCCAGCAGGGGTACGGCAAACAGATTCAGCCCATACCCCACGGCGGTCACCAGCCAGTACCTGCCCAGGCGGTCGGTGAGATAGCCGGAACCCAGGCGCAGGGCGTAGCCGAGAAATTCCCCCAGGCCCGCCACCACGCCCACCACCAGGGCGCCGGCCTGAAGGGTCCCCAGAAAGGGGCCGCTGATGCTGCGGGCGCCTTCGTAGGTCAGGTCGCTGAAAAGGCTCACCATCCCCACCAGGATGATGAACTTCCAGGCCGCGGCGCCTGGCAGGTCGGCCCGATATTGCCTCATGTTGACCCCTCGAGCAGGTGGTTATTCCTCCGGCGTGTGCAGGAAGTGCTCGGCGGTGCCGTTGAAGACCAACTCCGCCTCCCGGCGCAGGCTCACCTCCCGGGGCTGAAACCAGATCTGCGCCACCATGGTGGGGAAAACCGCAGAGGCGATCACCACGGTCACCAGGATGGAATACTGGGCCTGGTCGATGTAACCGTAGTTGAAGCCGAAAAGCGCGGAGATGCTGCCGAAGGTAAGGCCGGTGGACATGAGCAGGGTGGTGTAATTGCTCTCCCGGGCGGGGATCTGGAAGAGGCGGCAGAGGGGCCAGACCCCTATACATTTGGTGGCCACCTTAACCCAGAAGAGGATCACCAGGAGGCCGAAGCCCGCTAACAGGGCCGACAGAGACACGAGAGTGCCGGCCTTGAGGAAAAAGAAGGGGGTGAGCAGGGCAAAGACGATGGAGCGCATGCGAAAGATGAGGACCTTGTCCTGCACAAAGAGACCGGCCACCACCATGCCGAAGAGGTAGGCAGGGAGGACCGCCTCACTTCTGGCGGTGACGGCCAGGGCCCCCAGGACCGAGAGCACCAGGAAGATGAACTTGATCTCCGGCTCGCTCACCCGGCCGCCCCACCGGGCAAAGACATAGCGGCTCAGGGCCGGCAGGCGCCACAGGGCCACCAAGGTGACCGCGGCGAAGATCAGCAGCCAGTAGTCGTAATTGGCGAAGATCAACCCCAAGGCCATGACTGTGCCCAGATCGGTGATGAAGCAGGCCGCCAGAATGAGCTTGCCTAGGTTGGTGGCGTTCAGGCCCGTCTCCACCATCACTGCGTAGACCACTGCCATGGAGGTGGTGGACAGGGCGATGCCGGCGATCTGGGCGGCCTGGAGGGTCCAGCCGCTGACATAATAAGTGTAGGCCATGGTCCCCAGAAAGGGGAACAGAAAGGAGACGATGCCGATGACCAGGGTGGCTTTGAACTGGCGCCGGAAGGCCTCGGGCTCGATTTCGGCCCCGGCCAGGAAGGTCAGGACCACCGAGGCAAAACCGGCCAGGAAATTTATCCATGGGGTCGGCTTGAAAATCCCCCAATCAAAATAGGCCCCCAGGTTGCCGGCCACGAAGCCCAGAAAGATTTCCACCAGGGCCACGGAAATGCCGATGCGGATGGAAATCAGGCTGGCCAGCAGGGCCAGGCCGATCCAGGCCGTAGCGGTGAACCATACTTGCTCCACAGTTATCCTCCTGAAACCGGGCGGAGCGGCAAATGAAAAGCCCCTGACCACACCCAGTGGGATCAAGAGCCATCAGCGCCAGCGCAGTTCGGGCAGGTTCACGTCCACTCCGATGGGCTTCACCGGCGCATAATTGCCCCATATTAAACCCTGGCCAATCTTTCAAGTCAATCATTTTGTGATAATTTTCACTATTGTGAATTCTCTTGCAAAGAATTCAAATAATCCTTAGCATTCTGTTAGGCAATGAAGTCTGCCGAAACCGCCCCGCTTCCTAAGGGCGGGGCTGATGACTTCTGTCCATCCGGGCGGAAGTCTTTTTTTTCTCTGCCCGACTCACTATTGAGAGGAGGGACCCTATGCGAGAGTTCGATGAAATCATCCAGGAAAAGAGGCTGCCCAGAGTGGGGCAGACGGTGCGCAGCAAGAAGTATGGCACCTTGTGGCGCGTCATGGAGAAAAGAGAGGTATGGCAGTCCATCGCCGATGACCCTCAGACTGGGGAGCCCCGCATGATACCGGCCATTTTCTTATCCTACTGGAAAATCCAGGAGGGAGGGCCGCCCGGCGTGGGGAAGATAATGGGATTCACCTATACCCTTTACGATAATACTTTTGCCCATCATTGGGAAATCGTGGCCTGACATCCCCGGGGTAAAGGAACTCAAACCACCGCGGGAGCAGGAGAATTGGCAATGATCATTGGAAAACTTGAAAAGAAAAACGGCCAACACCTTGTCAGGGGACCAGGAAGGGGGTCTAACCATGGGAAAGGTTATCGAGCTCCGCCTGACCAAGAAGGCCATTTACCGGGCCGCGCTGAAGGAAGTCAACCGGATGTATCAGCTTTCGGCGGGGGGCTCCGACCCGATCATTGATGAAGGGTCAAGGTGGGCCTTTGAACGAGGAGAAATAGACGAAGTGAGGTGGAAGGATTGGGGGTCTTACTGTGTAATGATGTTAAACCGGATAGGAAAGAGCTAAGAAGCGAGCAAAAATTCAGATCAAGAGAAAGGAGAGGCAAAAGGGTGGAATATGCTGGAGAATGTGAATTAATTCTCAAACTCAAACTTTAAGGAGGAACTGGACCATGGCGAAGTATGATCCCACCAAAATGGAAGACTGGCAGATCGGCGAACTTGCGGAAGAGGAACTGGATTTTAACCGCCAATGTGACAAGATCGGCATCCTGCCCGAGGAGCGCATCCCATTGGGCCGCAAAATCGGCCGGGTGGACTACATGAAGATCCTGGAGCGCCTGAAGGACAGGCCGGATGGCTATTACATCGACGTCACCGCCATCACCCCCACCCCCCTGGGGGAAGGTAAGAGCGTGACCAACATGGGCCTGGTCGAAGGCCTGGGCAAGCGGGGCGTGAACGTGGGCGGGTGCTGCCGCCAGCCTTCCGGCGGCCCCACCATGAACATCAAGGGCACCTCTGCGGGCAGCGGCATCGCCCTCTTGATCCCGATGAGCGACTTCTCCCTGGGCCTCAGCGGGGACATCAACAATGTCACCATCGCCAACAACCTGGCCATGGTGGCGGTCACCTCCCGGCTGCAGCACGAGTTCAACTACGACGACGCGCAACTGGCCAAGATCGGCATGAAACGGCTGAACATCGACCCCAAAAATGTGGAGATGAAATGGTGCCTTGACCTGTGCGCCCAGGCGCTGCGCAACATCACCATCGGCCGGGGCACCAAGATGGATGGCTTCCAGATGGACTCCAGCTTCTGCATCGCGGTGGCCTCGGAAGTGATGGCCATCCTCTCCATGTTCAAAGACCTGCCGGATCTGCGTAAAATGCTGGGCGAGATCACCGTGGCCTATGACAAGAAGGGCAACCCGGTCACCACCGAGGACCTGGGGTGCGCCGGGGCCATGACCGCCTGGATGCTGCCCTCCATCAACCCCACCCTGTGCGCCACCGTGGAATTACAGCCCATTTTAGTGCACGCCGGGCCTTTCGGCAACATCGCCGTGGCCCAGAATTCCATCGTCGCCTGCAAGACCGGCCTGAAGCTCTTCGACTACTGCACCACCGAGTCTGGCTTCGGCTGCGACCTGGGCTTTGAGAAGTTCTGGAATATCAAGTGCCGCCACGGCGGGCTCAAACCCAATGTGGCGGTGCTCACCACCACGGTGCGGGGTCTGAAGCACCACGGAGTCAACGCCAAGCCCGCGCCCCTGCCCGTCCGGCCGGGCCGGCCCATCCCCGAGGAATACTACAAATCTACCCCCACGACCCTGGCCTGGCTGGAGGACGGCCTTAAGAACCTGATCCACAACATCAACATCGTCAAGAAGTCCGGGGTCATGCCGGTGGTTTCCATCAACCGCTTCCACACCGACACCGATGAAGAGATCCAGATGATAAAACGGTGCGCCGAAGCCCAAGGGGCCCGGGCCACGGAGGGCAACTACTGGCGCTACGGCGGCGAAGGCGCCCTGGAGCTGGCGGACGCGGTGATCGAGGCTTGCAAAGAGAAAGTTGACTTCAAGTTCCTCTATCCCATGGAGATGCCGCACCGCCAGCGGATAGAAACCATCGCCCGGGAAATCTACGGGGCCGACGGGGTGGTCTATACCCCCGAGGCCGAGGCCAAGCTCAAGCGGTTTGACGCTGATCCCAAATATAAAGACTACTATACCATGATGGTAAAGACACACCTCTCCCTGACCCACGATCCCACCGTGAAGGGCGCGCCCAAGGGCTGGTTGCTGGCGGTGCGGGACTTCCTGCTGTTCAGCGGCGCCAAGTACATCTGCCCGCAAACCGGCACCATCAGCCTCATGCCCGGCACCAGCTCCACCCCCGCCTTCCTCAAGGTGGACGTGAACCTTAAGACCGGCAAACCCTATGGGCTGTTCTAACTGAGTTCTCTTACCCCGGGCTTTAGAGCCTGGAGGTCCTTTATCAAAGTCCACCCGGCTCCCGGGGCCCCCGGGAGCCGGATGGCGGCTGTCCTGCCCCGACTTGTCCAGAATATTTCCCTTCCGCTCAGGCCGACCCCCAAAAGTTGGACCTTTTAATCTTAAAATTCTTGGGATTAAGAAATTTATCACAAGCATTACAAAGTCTATAAAATTATTGACTTTTTGACTAATACCCGATTAAATAAATATAGGCGATGAAGTCCGCCACAACCGTCCCGCCTCCTATGGGCGGGGCTAATGACTTCTGCCCACTACCCCGGGCAGAAGTTTTTTTACCCGGGTCCAGGAGGGGATATGGGGACCTACCGGGAATTGCAAGAAGCCCTGGAGGGGCAGCTCAGCCAACTGGCCCAACTGCCGGAACTGAAGGGCCCGACTCTCCAGCGGTTGCTCGAGAAGCTGCGCCAGAACCGCTTCAACCTGGTGGTCCTGGGCGCGTTCAAAAGGGGCAAAAGCACCCTCATCAACGCCCTGTTGGGAGAAGCGGTGCTGCCCACGGCCATCGTGCCTTTGACCTCCGTGGTCACCAGCCTGGGTTACGGCAAGCAGCTCCACATCCAGGTGCATTTCCACAACGGCACCACCCGGGAGATCACCCAGCCGGAGCTGGTGGACTACATCACCGAAAAGGGCAATCCTCGAAATAAGAAAGGCGTGCGGGAGGTGGAGATTACCTACCCCTCCGAATACCTCCGGGATGGGGTGCGCATCATCGACACCCCCGGGGTGGGTTCAATCTATAGCCATAACACCGAAATAGCTTACAATTACCTTCCCCAGGTGGACGCGGCCATCTTCGTGGTCAGCGTGGACCCCCCTCTCTCCGAAGCGGAGCAGGAGTTCCTGAAGGATATCCGGGAATATGTCCACAAGCTCTTTTTCGTCTTGAATAAGATCGACTATGTGGAGGCCTCGGACCGCCAGGAGGCCCTTGACTTCACAGCCCAGGTGCTGCAGGCAAACCTGGGCACGGAGGGGTGCGTCCTGATCTTTCCCATATCGGCCAAACTGGCCATGGACGGCAAGGCCAACGGCCACCCGGAACTCCTCCAGGCCAGCTTGCTGCCCCAGTTTGAGGACCATCTGCGCCAGTTTCTCTACCAGGAGAAGGGGCGGGTGCTCCTGATTTCCTGCGTTTCCGGAGCGTTGAAGGCCATCACCGACTCCACCCTGGCCCTGAAGGTGGAGCGCCAGGCCAGCACCCTGCCGCTGAAGGAACTGGAAGAAAAGATCGCCCAATTTAACCTGGAGCTGCAGGGGTTGGAAAAGGAGCGGGAGATGTCCCTTCTCTTGCTGGAGGGCCGGGTCAAGGGGGTGGTGGCGGAGCTGGACGCCGACCTGGACGCCTTCAAGCGGGAGACCACCGCCCGCCTGTGCCGGGAGGTGGAGGCCGCGTTCCACCAGAAAAGCCAGAGCGCCCCGGACTTGCGGGCTGAGATGGAGACCTTCCTTTTTAGCGCCTTAAGGGACGTTTTCACCGGCTGGCGGCGCCAGGAAATTGAGAAGCTCTCTCTGCGCCTGGCCGACACTCACCAGGAGTTCGCCGGCCGCATCAATGCCATCCTGGAACGCCTCACCCAACTCACAGCTCGCATCTTCGACTTCTCGCTGCGCGGCTTCGCGGCGGAGCAGGCCTTCACGGAAAAGAGCGAATTCTGGTTCAAATTCAAAGAGGACCCGGTGGGACTGGAGATCCTGCAGATGACCGTGACCTCGCTTTTGCCCCGGGCTTTAACCAAAGGATTGCTGCTGAAGAAGCTGCTGGAAAATGTGGCGGAACTGGTGGACAAGCACTGCGGCCGCCTGCGCTATGATTTCCACCGGCGGCTGCAGGAGATCGCCCGGGAATACCGCCAGACCTGGCTGGCCAAGGTGGACGACACCACCCAGGGCATCCGCCAGGCCCTGGAGCGGGCCCGGGCGCAGAAGCAGGACAGCGCCCAGGCCACCCGGGCACGCCTGGGAGAGCTGGACCAGCGGCTGGCAGAAATCCTGCAAGCCGAGGCGCGCCTGCTGACCTTCAAGGAGCGCCTCGAAGCTTCCTTGCCTTGAAAGGGTTGGGATGCCAAGAGAGCTGCGCCAAACCCGCCAATGAGCTCAAGTGGAGGTTTCCTCGAGCTCTTTCAGGTTCCCAGGGCCCCACTTTAATATTGACAAGGCCCGCCCCAGGGATAAGGATTAAGTTGAGGCGGAGCGGGAACTCGCGGCACCCCGCCGGGCCTGCGTCCGGCCCCACCGCAACGGCGCCAGGAAAGGAAAAGCCCATGCACTGCCGCATCAAGTCGGTGGCCGCCATGGAAATCCTGGACTCCCGGGGGAATCCCACCCTCAGGGCCTTCGTCACCCTGGAAAACGGCGTCACGGCCGCAGCCTCGGTGCCTTCGGGCGCCTCCACCGGGGAGCATGAGGCCCTGGAGCTCCGGGACGGCGACCCCAAGCGCTACGGCGGCAAGGGGGTGACCCGGGCGGTGGCCCACGTCAACGAGCTCATCGCCCCTAAACTGCTGGGGCTGGAGGCCACTGACCAGGCGCGGATCGACGCCCTCATGCTGGCCCTGGACGGCACGGAAAACAAGAGCAAGCTGGGGGCCAACGCCATTTTGGGGGTCTCCATGGCCGTGGCCCGGGCCGCCGCGGCCAGCTCCGGCCTGCCCCTGTACGCCTACCTGGGGGGCCCCGGTGCGGTGCGCCTGCCCATGCCCATGATGAACATCGTCAACGGCGGCCTGCACGCGGAAAACAGCCTGGACTTGCAGGAGTTCATGGTGGTGCCGGTGGGCGCACCCAGCTTCCGGGAGGCCCTGCGCTATGGGGCCGAGACCTTCCACGCCTTGAAGAAGATCCTGAAGAAAAAGGGCTGCGCCACCGGGGTGGGGGACGAAGGCGGCTTCGCCCCCAACCTCAAGAGCAACGAGGAGGCCTGCGAGGTCATCCTGGAGGCCGTCACCGCCGCGGGCTACAACCCCGGCCAGGACGTGGCCCTGGCCCTGGACCCCGCGGCCAGTTCTTTTTATAAGGACGGGGCCTACCGCCTGGACAAGTCGGGGACCGGCGTCAAGACCGCGGCGGAGATGATCTCCCTCTACCAGTCCTGGGCCCCCAAGTTTCACGTGGTTTCCGTCGAGGACGGCCTGGCGGAAAACGACTGGCAGGGCTTCCGGGACCTCACCGCGGTCCTGGGGGACAAGTTGCAGATCGTCGGGGACGACCTTTACGTCACCAACCCCCGGTTCATCGCCCGGGGGATCAGGGAGAGGGCCACCAACGCGGTGCTCATCAAGCTCAACCAGATCGGCACCGTTACCGAGACCCTGGAGGCCGTCCACCTGTGCCGCCGGGCCGGCTGGGGCTACGTCATCAGCCACCGTTCCGGGGAGACGGAGGACGCCTTCCTGGCGGACTTCGCGGTGGCCATGGGCGGCGGCCAGATCAAGACCGGCTCTGCCTCCAGGAGCGAGCGCATCGCCAAGTACAACCGGCTGCTGGAAATCGAAGCAGAGCTGGGCCCGGCCGCGGTCTTTGAGAACCCTTATAAAAGATAGAGGCCAACCATGACCCAGATTATCCTGGTGCGTCACGGGCAGACCCCCTGGAACAAGGACAAGATCTTCCGGGGCTCGGAGGACATCCCCTTGAACGACCAGGGCCGGGAGGAGGCGCGGCTGGCGGGGGAGTGGCTCAAGGGGGAGACCATCCACGCGGCCTACACCTCGCCCCTGTCCCGCTCCCGGGACACCGCCGAGGCCATCGCCCGCCACCACGGCCTTAAGGTGCTGGACCTGCCGGGCCTGAGCGACCTCTGCTACGGCGACTGGCAGGGAATGCCTCTGGCCGAGGTCAAGGTGAAATACGCCGACCTCTACCGCCAGTGGGAGGCCGCGCCCCAGACAGTGCGCTTCCCCCAGGGGGAGACCCTGGACGAAGTGAAGGCCCGGGCCCTGGCCGCAGTGATGGAAGTGGTCCAGCGCCACCCCGGCCAGACCGTGCTCCTGTCCGCCCACCGGGCGGTGAACAAGGTGCTCCTCGCCGCGTTCATCGGCCTGGACAACTCCCACTTCTGGCGGATCGGCCAGGACACCACCGCGGTCAACCGCTTCCACTACGTGGACGGCGTCTGGCACATCATGCTGGTGAACGACACCTGTCACTTGCGGGGCATGGCCCGGGGCGAATACGTGGACTTTTAAGGGAGGGGCGGCCTTAGCGGTGGCCCCCCCTCACTCTGCCCTTTCCCCCCTGGGGGGAGAGGGGAAAATTTTGAGGCGTCACCTGATCAACTATGAGGGCAGCATAAAAGCAAGAAATCTGCTGCGTACCGCGATTTCCACCGCAACGTGAGGCTGGAAAAAATTACGAGGAGGGCGGGGACTTGCAGCCCCGCCTTCCCCGTCTGGATACAGACCGCCCAGGAAGCGCTGCCTTCCTGTTTGTAGCTTATTCCGCCTTTTCCGGCCCCTCCTCACCCGCGACTTCTTTATACCACTCGGAGTGGTGCTTTTTCGCCCACAGGCGGCTAACCTTGCCGGTGACCATGGCGCTCCAGGTCCCGGGGTTGGCGACGGTGCCCAGGTATGCGTGGGCGATGACCGCGGCCACCAGGGGGATGGCAAAGAGGTGAAAGGGCACACAGGCCCGAAGCTTGGCCCGGAGCAGGGAGGGCGCGGCCAGCACCGCCAGGAGGGCCACCAGGAGTACTGCGGCTCCGCCCAAGGACCAACTTTTCTTCACCATAACCGCTCCTCGGGAAGTGATGACTCGGGAGGACAGGAAATAACGGTCCCTGGCCCTCCCTGGCCTGCCATTAAAAAGTAAACACCTTGTAGTCCGGGCTGGCCATCATGTCCACCAGGGTGGGGGCGGTGGAGATCTGGGCGCCGTTGATGATCTCATCGGGACCGATGAGTCTTTTGTCCGCTCAGGCTTTACAGACGTGAATGGGGTTCCGGCGGGCGGTGAGGAGATCCAGGAAATCCTTCATGACTTCGCCGGTGGAAGAGCGAATGCCTTCCGCCATGCCGATCTGGGCCCAGTGCACCGCCTCGTCAATCAGGAAGACCTCCACGTGGTGGCCTTTATCCGCGGCAATGCTGGCGAACTGCAGGGCCCTGGTGGCGCTGCCGGCTTTTTCCAGGCCCTTGGAGAGAATGTATAACAACTTGGCCATCTTTAACCTCCTTATTCGGCCCAGGGCCGGTTAGTCGTTTCTCGGGAGATTAACTTGGAAAATATATCAGAAAATTCGGGAGGCAACCCCTGGAATTGATCAGGAACAAATGACGCGGCTTTTGGCTTCTCTTGATTTTTCCCGCATCAAAGCCGATATTTATATGATTTAATCCATTAGGCGCGCCCACCCGGCGCTGACAAGGATTCAGCTTTGCCCCAACTTCCCCAGCCAAGCTCCGTCTGCCGGGCCCTGATGCAGGGCCTGCGGCGCCTGTCCTGGCCCCTGGTGGCCGTGGCCCTCCTGACGGCCGTGGGGGGGGTCGGTTATGCCCTGAAAAATCTGCGCATCAGCACCAGCCGCAGCGACCTGGTGGCCTCAGACCAGCGCTTCATGGCCTTGAGCAACAAGATGGACCGGGCTTTCGGCGGCAGGGACGGCCTGGTGGTGGTGGTGGAGGCCCCCACCCGGAGACGGGCCGTGGACTTCGCCGACGCCCTGGCGTTGGAGCTGAAGCGTTATCCCCAGGCCTTCCCGGAGCTGTTCTACCGCCAGGACCCGGAGCGATTCAAGCCCTGGGCCCTGCTCTATCTGGACCCACCGGACCTGTCCATGCTCAAAGACCGCCTCCTGGAGCAGCGCCGGGTCCTCACGGCGCTGGCCGCGGACCCGACCCTCACCCGGTTCTACCAGTCAATAAACGAGGAGATCACCCGGGCCCTGATCAGCCACCTCTTCACGGAATTCCTGGAAGAAAAGCCGGTGGAGGAAAAACTGCCGGACCTGGGCTTTTTGAACGCCTCCCTGGCGGAGCTCAAGCGGCAGCTCCAGGGGGAAGGCCCTTATGCCTCGCCGTTCCAGACCTTTCTGCCCAAGGTCTTTGGCGACCTCACCACCGAGGGTTATTTCTTCACGGAGAACGACAGGTACCTGCTCTTTCTGGTGACCCCCGGGCCGGACGGGTATGGGGAAACCACGGAGTACCTCAACTTGCTGCGCCAGGCCGTGGCCCGGGTAAAAGAGCGGTTTCCGGGGGTGGAGGCCGGGGTCACGGGGCCCGACGCCCTGCAAGCGGACGAGATGTCCGAGGCCTTGCGGGACGTGACCCTGGCCACCTGGCTCTCCCTGGCGGGGCAGATGCTGCTGCTCATTCTGTTTCTGAGAAGCCTCAAGCGCCCCTTGATGGAGGGGCTGGTCCTGGTCATCGGCTTGTGCTGGACCTTCGGGTTTGCCACCCTGGGGGTGGGCCACCTCAACCTGCTGTCCCTGGTCTTCGCGCCGCTGATGCTGGGGCTCACCATCGATTACGGCATCCACTGGTTCTGCCGCCTGGAAGAAGAAGAGCAGGACCGGGGCCGCTGCACCATCCACACCCTGGCCTGCACCTTCCGCCGGGCGGCGCCGGGCATCATCTATGCCGGCCTGGCCGCCATGGTCTCCTTCCTGCCCCTAATCTTCACCGGCTTCAAGGGCCTGGCGGAGCTGGGGGCCATCATGAGCGGCGGCATTCTTCTGATGCTGCTGGCCACCCTCTTCCTGGTGCCGGCCCTGGTGGTTATCGGCGAGAGGCTCCGGGACCATCCCGGTGAGATCCCGGAGCAGGAGGAATGCAAAGGGCACCCCAGTCCGTTTCTCCACCTCCGCTGGCGGCAGCCGGGGGTCATCGTGGCCGCGGGCGCGGCGGTCTTGGTCCTGGGGGGCATCGCCTTCCACCACGTGCCCTTCGACCTGAACCCTTTGCACCTGCAAAATCCCCAAACCGAATCGGTAATTTGGGAGTACAAACTCCTCCAGGAGTCCAAGTACTCAACTTCCTACGGGGCCCTGGCCACCGCCTCCCTGCCGGCGCTGGAGGCCCGCACCCAGGCGCTGGCCCGGCTCCCGGAGGTCTCCCACGTGGAGTCCATCCTGTCCTTTCTGCCCGGGGAGGTCCCCGCCAAGGAGCGCCTCCTGGACGAGTTGCGGCCGGTCTTTGCCGGGGTCGCCTTCCCTGCGGCGCCCGCCGCGGTTTCCACCCCCCAGGAGCTGGCCCTGGTCCTGGGGCGCATCGACTTCAAGGTCTCCCAGGCCCTGGACGAAGAAGGAGTGAGCGTCACCACCCGGAAGCAGCTTCAGGAGGCCCACCTCCTCCTGGGCGAGATCATCCCCCTGCTGGATCCGGCCCGGAACCCCCAGGCTGCCGGCCGCCTGGCCGCGTTCAGCCGGCTCTTCTTTCACGACCTCCAGGACAAATGGAGCCTCATCCGGGCCAATCTGTTATCCCCGCCGCCCCGCCTGGAGGACCTGCCCCAGGAGGTGCGCCAACGGTTCGTCAGCCCGGAGGGGACCTATCTCATCCGGGTCTTCCCCTCCCGGGACATCTGGAATTTCGGTCCCCTGCGCCAATTTGTCCACGCTCTGTGGAGCGTGGATTCCGAGGCTGTGGGCGACCCGGTGCTGCTCTACGTCTTTACCCTGGGCTTCCGCAATGCCTGCCTGTGGGCCGCGGGCATGGCGCTGCTGGCCATCACCGCCATGCTGCTGCTGCTCTTCCGCAGTCTGAAGCTGACCTTTCTGGCCCTGGTGCCGCTTTTTGTGGGCACCGGCCTCACCCTGAGCCTGATGTGGCTCCTGGGGCTTACCTTCAACCAGGCCAATGTCCTGTTCCTGCCCCTGATCCTGGGAGAAGGGGTGGAGTTCGGCATCATCATCCTGGTCAGGTGGCAGTTGGAGGAGCCGGCCCGGGCCATCACCCTGCCGGCCAGCACCGCCAAAGGGGTGGCCCTGGCGGCCCTGACCACCACCCTGGGCTTCGGCAGCCTCATGGTCTCCGGGCACCGGGGCACCTTCAGCCTGGGCCTCCTGGCCACAGTGGGCAGCCTCAGCGTGCTCCTCACCTCTCTAAGCGTGCTGCCGGCGGTGCTCCGGCTGGTAAGAAAGACCTATACTCCCCGCCGCCCGGCCTTCCACCCCACCATGGGCCTGGGCTGGTGGAGCCATCATTTCCTAGGAAAGGGAGCCGATGAAAAAGAGATATTGCGCCATTAGCCTGCTGCTGCTGGCCCTGGGCCTGGCGGCCGCGCCGGTCCGGGCGGAAAGCCCCACCGCCTATGTGCGGGGCATCCTGGAGAAAGTCCTGGCCATCCAGAACAACCCGGCCCTGGCGGGAGAAGCCCGCAAACCGGAGCGGGCCCAGGCCATCCGCCAGGTCATCAAGCAGAGTTTTGACTTTCCCTTCATGGCCCAGGACTCCCTGGGCCCCACCTACGGCCGCCTGGGCGCGGCCCAGCGCCGGGAGTTTACCGAGACCTTCAGCTACCTCTTCCAGGACTCGTACACCCGCCTGGTCCTGAACTACCTCAAACAGGAGACCGTAAACTATCAAGGGGAGACCCTGGCGGACGGCCGGGCCCGGGTGAAGACCTCCCTGCTCCGCACCAATGAAACCATCCCGGTGGAATATTTGCTGCACCGGCAGGGCCAGGGCTGGGTCCTGTACGACGTCATCGTGGACGGGGTTAGCATCCTGGAACACTACCGCACGGAGTTCGCCAGGGTCATGCGGACCCATTCCTTCGACTATCTGCTAAACAAGATGAAGACCCAGCGCCGGGCTTCGCCCTGACTGCCCCGGGGCCGGAATCCGCCCCGCCCCGGGAGCCGGCCCCCTTCTCCTCCTTCGCCCATGATGGCGGTTTTCCCTCGTTGACACCGGTTACTGCGGACTTACCTTATTTACTAATGGCGGGGCCAGAAAACACTGGGCGGCGGCGCCCGGGGGCCTCCGGCCCGCCCGCCGCCAAGGAGGCCGGGAAATGGTCATCTATGTCACTGAAGGAGGCTCCGACCACCAGGAGCTCACCGAAGCCTTGGTGGCGGAAGGCGTCACCTACCAGGAATGCAAGGTGGAGAGCGTCAGGGAGATGGGCGCTTCCAGCTACCGCCTCATCGAAGTCCAGGCCAACCTGCCGGAGGTGAAGGTGCCCCCGGAGTACAGCCAGGGGGACATCGGCGCCCGGGCCTGGCGCCTGCCCTCAGGGCGGTTGATCATCACCGACGAATCGGGGAGCTTGGAGCAGATCGCCTCGCCCGTCCCCGGCCGCTAGGCCGTCTCCCGCCCTCCCGGCCTGAAGGCGTCCGTTTAGACCCTGACCCCGAGGTGGGAAATTTCCCTTCAGGACCTCGCGCCCGAGGGCCTTGCGCCGACGATTTCCGGCCTGGGCCGCGGCGCCGTCCCCACGGCCGTCTTGGTTGGCCGGACATCGTCACGCCAAAGGTTGGGGGCCGTAAAAAAGCCGCCCCGGGCTCAGCCTGGAGCGGCTTTCAGTTTTTTCCCAGGGCTTAAGGGGCCTGAAAGTTGGGATGACAGGTGGCGCAGGCCACCTGCGTGCCGGCAGGGATAAACACCGCCAGGTTACCCGGCTTCAGCAGGTTCCGGTCGGTGGGGGTGCGGGACAATACGGTGCCCTTCAGGTCCAGGCCATGGCAGGCCTGGCAGGCGGCCGGGTTCTGCTGGTACATGGCCCGATGAATCTGGGCGCCATACCATTTCCGGTCATTGACCGGGTGCAGGCCGTGGGGGCCCTTCAGGATGGGGGCCAGCTGCGGCTCGTGGCACACGCCGCATTCAAAGATTGGGCCCGGGTAACCCTGGAGCTGGGTGGGAGTGACGTTGTCGTTGCCGGCCGTCCTGGCGGGCCATTCCGCGTGGGGGCTGCCGTGGCAGGACTCGCAGGCCATGCCGTGCCCCTGGCTGAAGCGGAATAGCTGGCCCGGATTTTCGGCAAAGCGGAGGTTGCTGGCCATGGTGGGGGTGCAGGCCGGGTCAGTGGGGTCATAGGCCAGGGTCTGGATGATCTTGGCCGGGTCTCCCAGGTGGCTCAGGGCGTCGCCGCTGTGGCAGGACTGGCACTTGGGCAGGTCCGTCCAGGGGCGCCGCTGCTGCCCGGTGGTCGTCCAGGTGACTGTGTCGGGGTTGGGGTAATTGATCCACCAGTCCGGGTCGGAGAAGGCCGGCGAGAACCCCGCCACCGCCAGGAGGCCGTTATCCGGGGTGAGGCTGCCATCCGGCTGCACCCCGCCGTGGCAGTTCTGGCACTGCATCCCCTTGACGGCCATGACGCTGCGCAGGCACTGGGTGTCGTTGCCGGGGTGGCAGTAATAGCAGGTGGCAACCCCGTCCCCGGGGATGGGGATGATCCAGTCCACAACCGACCCCTGGTCCATCATGGGCCAGATGGTGCCATGGTGTTTATGCATGGCCCGGGAGAGGTAAAGGTGGGGCTGCTGCACCGGGCCGGGGCCGGTCCCCGCCAGGTCCAGGGCCTTGGAATAGTGGCACCGGGCACAGAGGATGGGGCTCCCTGACTGGTAAACGTCCCAGAGCGCGTTATAGCCGGGGTAGGCGGCATTGACATAGCCCGGGTAGCCGGGGTTGGCGGCGTTCAAGGCATCGTGGAGGATCAGGATATTTTCCCGGACTTGCAGGTCCGGGTTCGGGTTGTCGCTGAAAGCCGGGGGGTTGTCCAACCGGGAAGGGGGGGCCGCGTCCATGCCGGTCACATGACAGGAAGCGCAGTTCATCTCATTGGAAACCGGCACCACGATGTCCAGGGAGGACCGCACCTGGTTGCGCAACCAGTCCAGGGCGCTGACCCGCATCATGGGAAAGGGGTTGACGCTCCCCTGGTCGTCCAGGTTGGTGATGGGAAGGCCCGTGGCGCTGAACCACCGGTAGCCGCTCTCATAACTCATGGATTTGGGCAGGTTCTGGCTGCCGGGCATGCGGAATCCCAGGATGCCCGTATCCGGAGGCCTTGAAATCCCGAAGAGCAATTCCAGGTAGCTCTTGTTCAATTTGGGGCTCTTGTCCCAGAAGTTGGTCTTGCCGATGCTGGTGGTGTTGATAGAGCCGTTGGGGTCCGGCACCCCGGCGTAAATCGCGCCCATGGTGATGCCGTTCATCACCACCGGCTTGGGGCTCCCCTTCATGACCACCTGGGCATGGACGGTGTTGAACAGGGGCAGGAGGGAAAAGACGGAAAAGTCGCTGTCATAACAGTGCATCCCCAGGTCGTTGAAGGCGAAGACCCGGTACTTGGGCGCCGGGGCCGCCACTACCCCTTGGGGTCTCTGGGACCCGGTTCCGGCCCCGGCGGGCAGTGACAGAAGCACTAACAACGCGGCAAGAATCGCCGGAACCCGCCTTAACTTGAGACTGCCCCCCATAATTCCCCCTTATGCACTCACATCATCTTGTTTAAATACTATTATTTGCACATTAGTTCAAAATATATTTTAATTCTTTAAAAGAAAAATTGGAATAGGCAAAAATACCTATTTTTTCCCAGGCACTATCACTTGGTTGAGGCCCTTCCCGCGTGGGTCTATGCCGGCCCCCGGCTTTTTTATGGTTTGACAACCCGGGGCGGTTTTTTTATTTTTGGAGGATGAAACGCTGCCTTATCTCCCGGAAGGCCATTGCCCGGCGGGTGGGGGAACTGGCCCGGGAGCTCAGCCGGGACTATCGGAACCGGGACCCGGTGCTGGTGGGGGTGCTCAAGGGGGCCTTTATCTTCCTGGCCGACTTGGTGCGGGCCCTGGATTTTCCGGTGGAGGTGGACTTCGTCCGCCTGCGCAGCTACGGCGCCGGCACCCTACCCTCAGGCGAAGTGCACATCACCAAGGACGTGGAACTGCCCCTTCAGGACCGCCACGTCCTCATCGTGGAAGACATTGTGGACCTGGGCTACACCCTGGAATTCCTGCGGCAACACCTGGCCGCCCACCATCCCCGGTCTCTGAAGATCTGCTGCCTCATCGACAAACGGGAGCGGCGCCGGGTGGAGGTGCCCCTGGACTACGTGGGCTTCACCGTGGAGAAGGGCTTTCTGGTGGGCTACGGCCTGGACTGCGGGGAAAAAAGCCGCACCCTGCCGGAGGTCTATGTGCTGGAGAAGGAGTCTGGGGAGGGCGGCTAAGGGCCCCCGGCCCATTCCCCCAGCCTCCCCCTAAACCAGGCCCTGGCCATGCCGCTCAAACGTATCGCCGCAGTGGACTTGGGGAGTTTGACGGTGCGGTTGGCCGTGGCGGAGCGCCTCGGGGCCGGGCGATTCCGGGTGTTGCGGCACCGGCGGGAGGTTACGGCCCTGGCGGAGGGCCTGGCGCCGGGGGGCGCCCTGGCCCCCGGGGCCATGGAACGGACGTATCAGGCGCTGGGGGGCTTTGTCCGGGAGATGCAGGCCTGGGGGGTTAAAGACATCCAGGCCGTGGCCACCCAGGCCCTGCGCCAGGCCGCCAACCGGGAGACATTTCTCAGGCGCCTGCAAGAAGGCCTGGGCCTGGCGGTGCAGATCCTGTCCCCGGAGGAGGAGGCCCGCCTGACGCTAACTGGGGTGCTGTCCGCTCTGGACCCGAAATTTCTCCGGGGGCCGGTGGCGGTCTTTGACGTGGGCGGGGGAAGCTCTGAGTTCGCCCTGCTCCTCCCCGGGCAGGGGCCCCGGTTTGCCGGGCTGCCTCTGGGGGTCCTGACCTTGAGCCAGGCCCGGCCCCTGGGGGACCCCCCGGACCCGGCCCGGGTGGCGGCCTTGAAGGCGGAGCTTACGGGGGAATTCACTAAATTTTACCAGGAGCATTTGGCTTCCTTTCTCACCGCGCCGCCCCGGCTGGTGGGCACTGCCGGCGCGGTGACCACCCTGGCGGCCCTGGCCCTGAAAATGGCGGAATATGACCCGCACCGGGTCAACAACCTGGTCCTGAGGCGGGAGCAGGTGGCGGCCCTCACGGACGAGCTGAGCCGCCTCACCCAGGCGGAGCGGGCCCGGCTTCCCGGCATGGAGTCGGCCAAAGCCGGGGTCATGGTGGCCGGAGCCCTCATCGTCCAAACCATTTTAGAAGTGTTTCAGCAGGACTCCCTGGTGGTCAGCGACTCCGGCCTGCTGGAAGGGGTGCTGGCGGGGCTGGCCTCTTGAGTTTCAAGCTTCGAGTTTTGGGTTTCGGGATTGCCTCTAACAGGCTAAAATATAATTTTTTAAATTTCCGGTCAAAACCCCGCCCCCCGGCAGGATGTATGAAAAACTGACAACTTGAAACTCAAAGGATTTGCCATGTCCCAAGACGCCATCCCCTACGCTTACACCTTTGACGACCTGCTGCTGCTGCCGGCCGCGTCAGCGGTGCTGCCCAGCGAGGTGGATCTGACCACCCGCCTCACCCGGCGCATTTTTCTCAACATTCCCATCCTGAGCTCCGCCATGGACACGGTGACGGAGGCGGACACGGCCATCAGCCTGGCCCGCCAGGGCGGCATCGGCATCCTCCACCGGAACCTGACCATCCCGGCCCAGGCCCTGGAGGTGGAGAAGGTCAAGAAGTCCGAGTCCGGCATGATCATCGACCCGGTGACCATCGGCCCGGAGGAGCGCATCGCCCGGGTTCTGGAGCTCATGGAGCGCTACCGCATCTCCGGCATCCCGGTGGTGGAGGGGCGCAAACTGGTGGGCATCGTCACCAACCGGGACCTGCGCTTCGAGACCAACCTGGACCAGAAGGTCAGGGAGGTGATGACCAAGGATCGCCTCATCACCGCACCCGTGGGCATCACCCTGGAGGAGTCCAAGGCCCTGCTCCACCAGTACCGCATCGAAAAACTGCTGGTGGTGGACGACCAGAACCATCTCAAGGGCCTCATCACCATCAAGGACATCGAAAAGATCCGCAAGTACCCCCAGTCCTGCAAGGACGAATTCGGGCGCCTCCGGGTGGGCGCGGCGGTGGGGGTGGGCCCGGACCGGGAAGCCCGGGTGGACGCCCTGGTGAAGGCCGGGGTGGACGTCATCTGCATCGACACCGCGCACGGCCACTCCAACCGGGTGGTGCAGGCGGTGGCCGACACCCGCCGGACCTTCCCGGAGGTGGAACTCATCGCTGGCAACGTGGGCACCGCGGAGGGGGCCCGGGACCTCATCAAAGCCGGAGTGGACGCGGTGAAGGTGGGGGTGGGGCCCGGATCCATCTGCACCACCCGGGTGATCGCCGGGGTGGGGGTGCCGCAGCTCACCGCCATCATGGAATGCGCCCGGGAGTGCCGCAAGGCCGACGTGCCCCTGGTGGCCGACGGCGGCATCAAGTACTCCGGGGACATCACCAAGGCCCTGGCCGCGGGCGCGGACGTGGTGATGATCGGCTCGCTCTTCGCCGGCACCGAGGAGTCCCCGGGGGAGACGGTAATCTTCCAGGGCCGCAGCTACAAGATCTACCGGGGCATGGGATCGGTGGAAGCCATGAAGGCCGGCAGCCGGGACCGCTACTGCCAGGATGAAGTGGATTTGGAGTGCAAGCTGGTGCCCGAGGGCATCGTCGGCCGGGTCCCAAGCCGGGGGAAGCTCTCCGACGTCGTCTTTCAGCTCATGGGAGGCCTGCGCTCCGGCATGGGCTACGTGGGCTGCCGCACCATCCCGGAGCTCAAGGCCAAGGCCAAGTTCGTGCGCATCACCCCCGCGGGCCTGAGGGAATCCCACGTCCACGACGTCATCATCATGAAGGAGGCGCCCAACTACTGGGTGGAGTGAGTACTTGCGAGATGGGTCAGCCGTGGTGATAATATGAATGTCCGGTTTTATCTTGATCCGGGAACCGGCCAACCACACATCTTCAACCACGGAGTTACTGAAGACGAAGTCAAGGAAGTGCTGAAAAGAACAGGCGAGCACCGGCCGGGACAGTAAGGCTCCCGGGTGGCCATTGGTCAGACTTTGGCTGGACGTTATTTGCGGGTTATTTATGTTCCCGATCCCGAGCCGAATAGCGTGGTTATCATTACTGCCTATGAATTGAAAGGAAAAACTTTGATCGCCTATCGCAGGCGGCGTCGCAGGAAGATAAAATGAAAAATAAGGGCAACTATCCACCTGGATGGGACGAAGCCAGGGTTCGCCGGGTTTTGGCTCATTATGAGGAACAGTCGGAGGAAGAAGCGATCGCGGAAGATGAGGCGGCATTTGAAAATAAGTCTCAAACCGCAATGGAGGTTCCTGTCGAATTAGTGCCGGTGGTGCGAGAAATGATTGCTAAGCATAAGACTAAATCCGGGAGCAGTCGCCGCATTAATCGAGGGAAATAATCCCGCTTCCACGGCGTCACCATCATGAAAGAAGCCCCCAATTATTGGGTGGAGTGATGATAGTGAGCAGTGAGCGGCCAAAGCAAATTAGATTGTAGGGGCGGGTTTCAAACCCGCCCCTACATTTTGGGAAACCCTGAGGCACCCGCTCCTGCCAGGGCAGGCAGGGAGGCCTGCCCCACCAAGAATGAAAAGAGAGGGCCGATTAGCCCTCCTTTTTTATTTTAGGGCGACTCAGAGGGTCGCCCCTACTTATGGGGATTGGCGGATGGGGTGGGGGAAGGGGGTAAGGGCGGACGCCCTTAGCCCCCTGCCCCAAATCTCTTCTCCGCCCTCAGCCCGCGGCGGCCTTGGGTTGGGCGGCCAGCCAGGCGGCCCGGAGCTTCTTGTTCACCGGACTGGGGCCCAGCTTGTAGGCCCGCTCCACCATTTCCTTGGCGATGGCCGCGAACTTGGGGCCCTCGGAGGAGGAGAGGTTGAACATCTCCAGGCGTTCCGGCTCCAGCCCCATCTGCTCGAAGTCCTTCTTCAGCTTCAGGACCCGCTTCTTGGCCCGGAGGTTGCCGGTGAGGTAGTGGCATTCGCCCTCTAGGCAGCCGGCCACGAAGACCGCGTCCGCGCCGGCCTCGAAGGCCTTGAGCAGGTGGATGATGTCCACCCGGCCGGTGCAGGGCATCATGATGATCTTGATCTCCGGGGGATACTGCAGCCGCATCGAACCTGCCAGGTCCGCAGCGCTGTAGGCTCAGTAGCGGCAGCAAAACCCGATGACCTTGGGAGCGTATTCCACCGTCATGGCTTCTCCTTTCCTTAGCCCGCGGCCAGGGCCAGGGCCGTTTCCTGGGCGATGATCTGGGCGTCGGTGTAATGTTTCATGGTGATGGCCTTGGCCGGGCACTCCGAGACGCACACGCCGCAGCCCTGGCACTTGGCCGGGTCAATGACCGCAGCGTCCAGGGTGTAGTCGATGACCGGCACGTTGAAGGGGCAGGTGCGCACGCAGGTGAGGCAGACCGCGCACTTGTCCGGGTCCACCACCGCCACCACACCGCCCACGGAGACGGTGTCCTGGGCCAGGAAGGTGGCGGCCCGGCCCGCCGCGGCCTTGGCCTGGGCGATGGACTCGTCCAGGGGCTTGGGATAGTGGGCCAGGCCCGCCAGGAAGATGCCGTCCGAAGGAAAGTCCACCGGCCGCAGCTTGGCGTGGGCCTCGTTGAAGAAGCCCTCAGCGTTCCGGGGCACCTTGAAGATCTCCCCCAGCTCATCCGTGGGGTTGGGCAGCACCGCCGAGGCCAGGGTGAGGATATCGGGTTGCAGGACCACCGGCCGCCCCAGGATGGGGTCGGTGACGGTCACCTGGAGGCCGTCCCCGGGGGTCTTTGCCACCTGGGGCTTGGACTCCAGGTCGAAGCGGATGAAGATCACGCCCTTCTCCCGGGCCTCCTTGTAAAGCAGTTCCTTTTCGCCGTAGGTGCGCAGGTCCCGGTAGAGGACGAAGACGTCCATCTCCGGGTTGAGCTTTTTCAGCTCAATGGCGCTTTCCACGGAGTGGGTGCAGCACAGGCGGCTGCAGTAGGGGCGCTCGGGCTCCCTTGAGCCCACGCACTGGATGAAGACCGCCTGTTTGGCCTTAGCCGCCTTGGGGTCCTTGGCGGCGATGAGTTTATCCAGGTCAAAGGGCAGGAGCACGTTCTCGTGCTGGCCGTAGAGGTATTCCTCCGGCGCCAGGGGCCGGCCCCCGGTGGCCATCACGGTCACCCCGTGTTCGATCTCCCGCTCCCCTTCCGGGGTGGTGAGAACGGTGCGGAAGTTGCCGACGAAGCCGGAAGTATCCTTGACCCCGGTGTTGAAGAGGACCTCGATCTGGGGGTGTTTTTCCACCGCCTTGATGAGGTTTTCCAGGTAGCCCCGGTAGTCGTGGCCCTGGGAGCTGAGAACCAGGTTCCAGGCGTTGCCCCCCAGCTTGTCGGTCTTTTCCACCAGGTAGGAGACGAAGCCCTGGTCGGCCAGGGATTTGGCGGCTTCCATGCCCGCCACGCCGCCGCCGATGATCAGCGCGGCCTTGGTGACGGGGAACTCCATCTTGTGCAGGGGCTCCAGGTTCACCAGCCTGGCGGCCACGCCCCGCACCAGGTCCTTGGCCTTTTCCAGGGCCTTCTCCGGCTCGTGCATGTGCACCCAGGAATCCTGGTCCCGGATGTTGGCCATCTCGAAGAGGTAGGGGTTGAGGCCCACCTGGCGGATGGTCTCCATGAACATGGGGGCGTGGGTGCGGGGGCTGCAGGAGGCCACCAGAACCCGGTTCAGGTGGTGCTCCTCAATGGCCTGGAGGATTTTGGCCTGGGTGTCCGCGGAGCAGGTGAAAAGGTTCTCGTCCACGTAGGCCACGTGGGGCAGGGTCTTGGCGTACTCCGCCAGGGCGGGCACGTTGATGACCCCGCCGATGTTGATGCCGCAGTTGCAGACAAAGACGCCGATGCGGGGCTCCTGGCCCCGGACGTCCTTTTCCGGGGGCAGCACCTGGACCTTGATGTCCCGGCCCCGGGCCGGGGCCAGGAGTTCACCTGCGGCCGCCGCGGCCGCGGAGGCTTCCATCACCGACTGGGGAATGTCCTTGGGCCCCTGGAAAACGCCGCAGACATAGACGCCTTCCTGGCTGGTGTTCACCGGGGTGAAGGGGGAGGTGCTCGCGAAGCGGGTTTCGGGCTTGACCTCCACCCCCAGTTTGCCGGCCAGGTCCAGGGCGTCCCGGGAGGCCTCCAGGCCGGCGGAGAGCACGATCATGTCGAAGTCTTCGTTCTTGAGCTCGCCGCCCTCGGCGATGTAGCGCAGCCTGAGGTCGCCGGTGTCCGGGACCTGGTCCACGGTGTGCACCCGGGAGCGCACGAAGCGCACTCCGTGCTCGTCCTCCGCCCGCCAGTAGTATTTCTCGAACTCTTTGCCGTGGGTGCGCATGTCCATGAAGAAGATGGCGCACTCCAGGGGGTCCTTGCTGTGCTCCTTGGCGATAATGGCCTGCTTGATGGCGTACATGCAGCACACCGCGGAGCAGTAGCTGTTGTCGCAGTGGTTCAGGTCCCGGGAGCCCACGCACTGCAGCCAGGCGATGCGCTGGGGCTCCTTGTGGTCTGAGGGCCGGATGAGGTGGCCCATGAACGGCCCGGACGCGGACAGGATGCGCTCGAACTCCAGGCTGGAGACCACGTTGGGATAGAGGGAGTAATGATAGGCGCTGTACTTGGTGGGGTCGTAGACCGAGAAGCCCGGGGCCAGGACCACCGCGCCCACGTTCAGGTCCAGGGTTTGGGGGCCCTGGCCGTGGGCCACGGCGCCGGCCTGGCAGGCGATGACGCACTGCATGCACTCGGAGCAGACGCCGCAGTTGATGCAGCGGGCCGCTTCGGCCAGCGCTTCCTCCTCCCGGTAGCCCAGGTTGATTTCCTTGAAGCCCTGGAGCCATTCCTCCACCGCCAGATGGGGCATGGGGGCCCGGGCCTGGCGCGACTTCTCCCGGGGGATGGGGGCCCACTCCCCTTCCGTGATGGGCCGCAAGGGGAGGTCCCGGCCGGCCTTCAGGTCCCGGCCTTCCAGGTAGCGGACGATGGATTCCGCGGCCTCCCGGCCCGCGGCCACCGCGGCGATGGCGATATAGGGTCCGGAGACCACGTCGCCCCCGGCAAAAACGCCCTCCCGGCTGGTGGCCAGGGTGTCCGGGTCGGTTTTGATGAGGCCCCGGGGGGTGAGCTCAATGCCGTCTTTCTCCGTCAAAAAGGCCAGGTTGGCCTTCTGGCCGATGGCCATGAGCACCACGTCGCAGCCTTCGGTCCGGGTCTGGTCCTCGAAGTAGGTGGGCGAGAAGCGGCCCTCCTCGTCAAAGACCCGGGCCACCGCCTTGAGCTCGATGCCTTTGACCTTGCCGCCCTGGACCTGGACCTGCTTCACGCCCCAGCGGTGCACGATGGGGATGCCTTCGGCTTCGGCCTCTTCCACTTCCCAGGGGCTGGCGGGCATCTCCTCCCGGGTCTCCAGGCAGATGATGCCGACTTCCTTGGGGCCCAGGCGCTTGGCGGTGCGGGCCACGTCCATGGCCACGTTGCCGCCGCCGATGACCAGGACCTTCTTGCCCTTCAAGTCCGGAGCTTTACCGGAGGCCGCGTCTTTCAGGAACTCCACGCCCCACAGCACCCCGGCCGCGTCGGCCCCGGGCACCGGGATGCGCAGGGAATCCTGGCAGCCCACCCCCAGGTACACGGCCCGGAAGCCGTCCCGGGTGAGGAGGTCGTTGAGGGTGCGGCCTTGGCCGATGGGGGTGCTGCAGCGGATTTCCACCCCCAGTTTCTTCAGGTAGTTGATTTCCCGGTCGATGACCTCCCGGGGCAGGCGGTAGGCCGGGATGCCGTAGCGCAGCCAGCCGCCGGGCTCCGGCGCGGCCTCGAAGATCACCGCTTTGTAGCCCTTCAGGGCCAGGTGGTAGGCGCAGGACAGGCCCCCGGGGCCGGAGCCGACGATGGCCACGGCTTCGTCCCGCTTCTCGATGTCCGGCACCGGCAGGGCGTCCCAGTCCACTGCATCGGCCACAAAGCGCTTGAGGTTGCAGATGGCGATGGGCTCGTCCATCTCCTGGCGGCGGCAGTCGCTCTCGCAGGGGTGGGGGCAGATGCGGCCGATGGTGCCCGGCAGCGGCAGCCGGTCCATGATCAGGGCCAGGGACTCGGGATACTTCCCGGCCTTGATGAGCTGCACGTAGCCCTGGGCGCTTAAATTGGCCGGACAGGCCCGCACGCAGGGGGCCCGGTCATATTTCTTGATGGCGAAAGTGGCGGGGATGGCCTGGGGATAAAGGCGGTAGATGGCCTTGCCTTCGTCCAGCCCCACGTTGAATTCATTGGGCACCCCCACCGGGCAGACTTCGGTGCAGGCCCCGCAGCCGGTGCACTTGGCCGGGTCGATGAAGCGGGGCTGCTGGGCCAGGGTCACCTGGAAATTGCCCGGCGCCCCGGAAATCGCGGTCACCTCGGATAAGGTGTGAATCTCGATATTCAGATGGCGCCCGCATTCCACCAGCTTGGGGGAGATGATGCACATGGAGCAGTCGTTGGTGGGGAAGGTCTTGTCCAATTGGGCCATGACCCCGCCGATGGCCGACTTCTTCTCCACCAGGTGCACGTAGAAACCGGCGTTGGCCAGGTCCAGGGCCGCCTGCACGCCGGCGATGCCGGCCCCCACCACCATTACCTTCCCTACCGGGTCTTGCTTTTCCGCCGCCATGGATTTACCTTTCCTTTGAGGCCGTCGATATATACCAATTATTTTGCATAGGTATTGTGAAAAACCCCACCAGCCATATTAGAAAAAAACACTCGGGAAGTCAAGAAAGAATGAGGATTGGGGTTTTTCTACCCCAACCCCCTTTTTCCCTGGGGCAACTGTGCTCAGCCATGGAAAAATACCAATAATGTCGGCATGATAACCATAGGTAATCCTGCCACCTGCCAGCGGCGCCGGGGCAAATTCAGGGGGTGGGAGCCTTTCTGAGCTGGAGGGGATGATGGCTAACCAGGACGAAGTCAAAGCCTTTTTGGCGGCCCTGGGCTTGCAGGAAGAGCCCCTGGGCGTGTTCTACACCGACGTGAAGCCCAAGGAGGGCATCAGCCCGCAAGCCCGGGTCCTGCCCACCGCGGAGATGGAGGAGAAGGGCGAGGTGGACTGGGAGGCCACCTTCGCCCACTTCTCCTGCGTCCTGGGCGTCCTCTGGCGGGCCCGGAAAAAGGGCGTCCCGGCTTATTTTGCCCAGGAGCGCCTCGGCTGCCTGGGGGGCGCCTTCTACCTGGGGTTCCTGAAGCCCCAGCTGGACTTTATCGCCCACTACGTGTCCACGGGCATCCCCGGCATCCTGGAGGGGGAGGCTTATCTGGACTCCCCCGAGACCGTCCGGCGCTTCTTTGAGTATCTAGACCCCCGGCCGGCGCCCCGGGCCTTCTGCGTCTTCAAACCTTTGAGCCAGTTTGACCTGGAGGTGGAAACTCCGGAGGTGGTGATTTTCTTCGCCCGGGGGGAGGTCATCTGCGGCCTGCACCAGTTGGCCACCTTTGTGACCAACGACTTCGAGGCGGTGCAGTCCCCCTTTGGCGCGGGCTGCGCCAATCTGGTGAGCTGGCCCCTCAAGTACCTGGCCGAGGGGAAGCTCAAGGCGGTGCTGGGGGGCTGGGACCCCTCGGACCGCAAGTTCCTGAAGGTGGACGAGATCACCTTCGCGGTGCCTTACGAGATGTTTCGGCGCCTGGTGGCCCGCTGGCGGGAGTCTTTCCTGGCCCGGGAGACCTGGGCCGGGGTGCGCAAAAAGATTGAGTTGAGCCGCAAGGCCTGGAAGGAGTAAGGCCGGGACAATTTCTTCCTTGCGGGAACTGCCCCAAAGGATTAAATTTATTGGCGGGGATGAGGCAGGGGCTTCATCCCTGCCATAATTTTCGTCTCATTAAGCCGGTAAGGAGTAATCCGTCATGACCGAATGTCCCACCGGGGCCGACCCCAAGACCTGCGGGGCGGACCCCCAGACCTGCCCGGGCTGCGACCCGGCGCACCACGCGGAAGAAAAGGAAAAGGAAGAGCGCACTCTGGCCCGGGCGCTGAAGAGAATCCGCCACAAGCTCCTGGTGATGAGCGGCAAGGGGGGGGTGGGGAAGTCCAGCGTGGCCGTGGCCCTGGCCCTGACCCTGGCCCGCCGGGGGCACCGGGTGGGCCTCATGGACGTGGACCTGCACGGCCCCAACGTACTGCGCATGCTGGGGCTCACGGAGCCCCTGGACCTGATGCACGCCCAGTTCCCCCTGCCCCCGGATCTGTTCGACACCCTGCGGGTCATCTCCATCGAGGTCCTGATGCGCAACCGTGAGATGGCGGTAATCTGGCGGGGCCCTCTGAAGCACCAGCTCATCCGCCAGTTCCTGACGGAAGTGCAGTGGGGGGAGCTGGACTACCTGGTCATCGACGCGCCGCCGGGCACCGGGGACGAGCCCATGAGCGTGGCCCAGACCATCCCCGACGCCCAGGCCCTCATCGTCACCACCCCCCAGGAGATTTCCCTGGCGGACGTGCGCAAGTCCCTCAATTTCTGCCAGAAGATCCAGATGGGCGTCCTGGGGCTGGTGGAGAACATGAGCGGTATGCGCTGCCCCCACTGCGGCCAGGCCGTCCCCCTGTTCCCGGCCGGGGGCGGGGAAAAGACGGCCCGGGCCGCCAAGGTGCCCTTCCTGGGGTCCCTGCCCTTTGATCCCCGGGTGGTGGAGGCCGCGGACCAGGGGAAGCTGCTGGAGCTGAAGGAAGAAGACAGCCTCTTCTTTAAGGCCCTCAGGCCCATGGTGGATTACCTGCTTAAGACCCTGCCTCTCACCCCGGTTCCCCGGCAGGAACCCGGGGTCATGAAATTCGCGGTGCCCGTGGAGGGGGACCGGCTGCCGGAGAAGTTCGGGGCCAACACGGCCTTTGTGCTCCTCAAGGTGAAGAACGGGGCGGTGGTGGAGAAGGACACGGCTGCCATGCCCCCGGGGGAACCCGGGGGGCTGCCGGAGTGGCTGGAGGACCTGGGGGTGACCCACCTCATCGTCCCGGACCTGGGGGAGAAGGCCAGGAAGCTGCTGGTCCGCAAAGACATTGAGGTGGTGCCGGGGGCCGCGGGGGCGGTACCGGAAGACCTGGTGGAGAAGTATTTGCAAGCAGCCGCAGGGGCTTAAATTGCGGGCGGGGGAACCCCGCCCCTACAAATTCCGAGGGCGAGGTTTCCTCGCCCTTTTCTATTGCTCCTGACCAGCATCTTCTTCCTGGATTTCCTCAAAGTACAGGGTCAGCAGCAGCGCGTCTTCCTCGGTGTCCTGGTAGTACTTGGGGCGGGTGCCGGCCACCTGGAAGCCGAAGGAGTCGTAGAGCTCCAGGGCCGGGAGGTTGGAGGGGCGGACTTCCAGCCAGGCTACCTGGGCGCCCAGGTCCCGGGCCTGGCGCAGGGCCTCGGCCAGCAGGGCCCGGCCCAGGCCCCGGCGGCGGTGCTGGGGGTGCACCGCCAGGTTGAGGATGTGCATCTCGTCTTCCACCACCCAGAAGATAAGGTAGCCCCAGACCCGGAAGGGCTCCGGGGGGCCGGGGCCGGCCACCAGGGTGTGGCTGTGGCGGTGGCCCAGTTCCGCCACGAAGGACCAGCGGCTCCAGGGGGTGGGGAAGGAGAGTCTCTCGATGGCCCAGATGGCCTTGACATCCGCCAGCCCGGCCCGGCGGATGGTCAGCCCCGGCGTCATTTCTGGCGCAACACCTCGCTGGCCACGGCAATCCCCTTCTGCCCGGACTGCTTCAAGGCCAGGGCTACTTCCCGGAGGTTCTTCTGGTCCCTTAGCTGGGCGAGCTTCATGAGCATGGGCAGGTTCACCCCGGTGATCACCTCCACCTTGTCCTCCTGGAGAAAGGGCAGGGTGAGGTTGGAGGGGGTGCCCCCCAGCATGTCGGTGAGGATGAGCACGCCCCGGCCGTTATTCACCCGGGACAGGGCCCGCTGAATTTGCTGCTGGGAGGTCTCGGGAGGGTCGTTGGGGTCCAGGGACAGGGCCAGGATGCCTTCATGGCCCCCGAGGATCAGGTCATAGACGCTCATGAGGGCCTCGGCCAGTTCCTTGTGGGTAACGATCAAGACGCCGATCATCCACTCTCTCCTGAAAACCGCGTCAGGTCGCGATGGCTGAGGGTGAAGGGGAAATTTCCCCGGCGCAGGTGCTCGCCCAGGCTCTGGACGATGACCACGGAGCGGTGCCTGCCCCCGGTGCAGCCCACGGCCACGGTGAGGTGGGACTTGCCTTCCTGCTGGTACCGGGGCAGGAGAAAATCCAGAAACTCGTAAAGCCGGGCCAGAAAGGCCTGGGTCTCCCCCTGGCCCAGGACGTACTCCTTTACCGGGGGGTCCTCGCCGCTCAAGGCGGTGAGCTCCTGGACAAAGTAGGGGTTGGGCAGGAAGCGCACGTCCAGCACCAGGTCGGCCTCGGGGGGGATGCCGTTCTTGTAGGCGAAGCTCACCAGGTGGAGCCACAGGCGCTGGCGGGGGGCCAGGTCCGAGTACTCGCTCATGATGAGTTCCCGGAGTTGGTGGGGGTTGAGGCTGGAGCTGTCGATGAGGCGCTGGGCCAGGGCCCTGAGCCCCGCCAGGGACTCCCGCTCCTCCCTCAGGGCCTGGGAGATGGTCTCTTTATCCGCCAGGGGGTGCTGGCGCCGGGTCTGGGAAAAGCGCCTCAGCAGGGTGCCTTCGTCCGCCTCCAGGAAGATGAGGTGGAGCCGGTAGCCCTGCCGCTCCAGGCGGCGGAAGACCCGGGCGTAGTTCTTAAGGAAGCCCTCGGTGCGCACGTCCATGACCAGGGCGATTTTGCGGCCGTCCCGGGAGAGGGGGGACTGCATCTGCAGAAAGGGCGGCAGGAGCTTCAGGGGCAGGTTGTCCACGCAGAAGTAGCCGCTGTCTTCCAGGGCCCGGAGCACCGTGCTCTTCCCCGAGCCGGAGAGCCCGGTGACGATGACCACCGGGTAGGGGCGCCGGGCAGGGGCGGGCCGGGGGGTCACTGGTTCAAGCCCCCCTTCCGGGGGCAATGGCCGGCAGCCTGGCATAAGCTGACCAAGGCTAAAATTCCGCGTCCCTCTCGGCGATGAGCCGGAACAGCTCTTCGGCCCCCGGGGCCTTCATCAGGCTGTCCCGGAAGCCCTGGCTCATGAGCATCCGGGAGATCTTCGCCAGGGCCTTGAGGTGCAGGCCCGCGGAATTAACCGGGGCCAGGAGCAGGAAGAAGAGGTGCGTGGGCTTGCCGTCCATGGAGTCGAAGTCGACCCCCTTGAGACTCCGGCCGAAGGCCAGGAGCAGGTGGGTAATCTGGGCCAGTTTGCCGTGGGGGATGGCGACGTTGTCACCGATGCCGGTGGAGCCCAGGCGCTCCCGGTCCATGAGGACCTCCACCACCGCGGGCAGGCTGAGCTTTTCCGGCCCCTGAGCCAAAGGGGCGGCCAGTTCCTCCAGGACCCCGCGCTTGGTGGTGGCGTGCAGGTCCCCCAGGATGCCCCGGGGAGTGAGAAGATCACTGATCTTCATGCAATTGCCGGCTTACCCGAGGTCGGGCTCCACCAGTAGCAGGCTGCCGTCGCCGCGCCGGTACAAGATGTTCAACTTCCCGCCGTCCACGTTGGTGAAGACCAGGAGGTCCTTGCCCCCCTGGACCAGCTCCAGGGCGTCGTCCACCGGCAGGACCGGCACCTCCATGCGGCGGCGCCGCACCTGTGGGGCGGCGGCGGTTTCCTCCGGCGCGGCCACCGCGGTGCTCATGCGGCTGCGGTCCCCCTTGGGGTCCCGGAGCCTCTCCCGCACCTTCTTGAGCTGCAGGTCGATCTTGTCCACCACCAGGTCGATGGCCGCGTACATGTCCGCGTTTTCTTCCCGGGCCTTGAGGACCCTGCCGTTGGAGCTGATGGTGACGTCGGCCAGGTGGCGGAATTTTTCCAATCCCAGGACCACGTGGGCCTCCACGGGCCCGTCCAAATAACGCTTGAACTTGGTCAGCCGCTCGGACACGTAGTTTTTCAAAGCCTCGGAGGGCTCAAGCTGCCTGAAGGTTACAGAAATCTGCATAATCTCCTCTTTGCTCGGGCTTAACCAGGGGACCGCCAGGTCAGGAGGCAGAGGCGTCCGACAGGCCTTTGCGCCGGAAGGACGGCCGCTTCCGCTTGCTGGAGGAGAGCACTCCCAGCATCCCCCGGTACTTGGCTACGGTGCGCCGGGCGATGAGAACATCCTGCCGGCGCAGGATATCGGCGATCTCCTGGTCGCTCAGGGGCCTTTCGGCATCCTCGGACTGCACGATCTGGCGGATCTTTTCCTTGACGCTCTCCGAGGCGATCTGGTCGCCCAGAGACAGGTTGATGCCGCTGTTGAAAAAGAACTTCAGGTCAAAAACCCCTTGGGGGGTGTCGATATACTTGTTGGTGGTCACCCGGCTGATGGTGGATTCGTGCATCTGCACGTCCTCGGCCACCTGGCGCAGGGTCAGGGGCTTCAACTGGGACAGGCCCTGGTCCAGGAAATCCCGCTGGAACCGGATGATGCTCTCCGTCACCTTGTACAGGGTCTTCTGCCGCTGGTGGATGCTGCGGATGAACCACAAGGCACTGTCCAGGTGTTTCTGGATGTAGCTCTTCACCGCGTCCGGCAGCTTTTCCGGACCCCGTAGCGTCTCCAGGTAATAGGTGTTGACCCGGAGCTTGGGCAACCCATCTTCATTGAGCCGGATGACGTAGTCCTGGCCCACCTTTTCCACGTGGATATCGGGGTGGATGTACTCCGGCTCCTCGGTGTCGAAGCCCCGGCCGGGTTTGGGCTCCAGCCCGGAGATGACCCGGGCCGCGGCGGCCACCTTCTCCAGGGGCGCCTTCAGGTCCCGGGCGATGGCGGGGTAGTTCCGGTTGGCCAGGTGGGGCAGGTGGTCCTGGATGATGGCCAGAACCAAAGGGTCCAGGAGCCCCTGGGCCTGAAGCTGCAGGATGAGGCATTCCTTCAGGTCCCGGGCCGCCACCCCCGGAGGGTCGAAGCTTTGGACGACCCGGAGGGCTTCCTCCACCCGGGCCGGGGGGACGCCGGCCTCCTGGGCGATCTCCTCCACCGTGGCCTCCAGGTAGCCGTCCCGGTTCAGGTTGCCGATGAGGAGCTCGCCGATGGCCAGGGCCTCCTCCGGCAGGTCCGCCATGCGGAGCTGCCACAGGAGGTGGGACTTCAGGGTGGTTTTCTGGGCGTTGAGGTTCTCAAAGGGGAGGGCCTCCTTTTCCTCGAACTCCCCCATGGGCGGCAGCATCAGGCGGTGTTGGAGAAAGCGGTCCCAATCCCACTCCTCATGGGTGGACTGGGCGTCCGCGGCGCCGGCGGCCTCACCCTCCCCTGCCGCCGCGGGGCCCCCGCCGTTGGTGGAAAAGGCCAAGACCTCGGCCTCCTGGCCGACGCCCTCTTCCTGCTCCTCGGACTCCTCCAGGACCGGATTGGTCTCCAGGGCCTGGTTGATTTCGCCCACCAACTCCAGACGGGAGAGCTGCAGCAGCTTGATGGCCTGCTGCAGCTTCTGGGTCATGATAAGCGTTTGGGCCAGCTTCAGGTTCTGGCGGATCTCAAGGGCCATAGCTCTGCTGAAACTCTCGCCAATTGCGGCTTCCGGCTTATACCGGCTGAGTTATTATAACCTAAAGGACTCCCCTAAGTAAATTCTTTTGGCCTTCTCGCTCTGGACGATGACCTCCGGGGGGCCCTCCTCCAGGATCACGCCATCATTGATGATGTAGGCCCGGTCGCAGACGTTCAGGGCCTCCCGGACGTTGTGGTCGGAGATGAGCACTCCTAACTGCCGCTTCTTCAGGTGCCGGATGATGTTCTGGATGTCCGTGACCGCGATGGGGTCGATGCCGGCAAAGGGCTCATCCAGGATGATGATATGGGGGGAGGTGACCAGGGCCCGGGTGACTTCCACCCGGCGCCGCTCCCCCCCGGAGAGGGCCGAGGCTTTTTGGTGGGAGAGATGGGAGAGACGCAGCTCCCCCAGAAGCTTCTCCAGGCGCTCCTGGCGCAGCCCGGGGTCGGGCTCCACAGTCTCCAGGATGGCCATGATGTTCTCCGCCACCGTCAGCTTGCGGAAGACCGAGTGTTCCTGGGGCAGGTACTGCAGCCCCAGCCGGGCCCGGCGGTAGATGGGGAGGTTGGAGATGTCTTCCCCGTCCAGGAAGATGCTGCCCGCGTCGGGCTTGAGAAGGCCCAGGATCATGTAAAAGGTGGAGGTTTTGCCCGCGCCGTTGGGGCCCAGCAGGCCCACCACCTCGCCGCTGCGCACTTCCAGGGAGACGGCGTTCACCACCTTGCGGCCGTCATAGGCCTTCACCAGGGATTCGATGACGAGGCGGTGCATCTTTTTAAGGCCCGGCAGCCCCTTTCTTGGGGGCCTTCTGGGAGGCCCTGGGCGCTCCCTTGGCTCCTTTCTGGGCCTTGGGGGCAAAGGGCAGGGGGCCCTTTTCCCCGCCGGCCTGGGCCGCGGTGTAGAGAAAGGCCTCCACCCGTTTCTGGGGGGAGCTCTCCACCTGCACCTTGTTGGTGGCCAGGTTGAAGATGATCCTTTCCCCTTTCAAGGAATTTTCCCCCCGCCACATCTGGGGGTTGCCCACCAGCACCACTTCATCCCGGTCCTTGTAGTAGGTGCCCTCCTCCCCGGTGGCCACCCGGTCTTCCTGGACGAAGCGCACGTGGCCCCGGGCCACGATGTGAGAGATCTTTTCCCCTCCCATGTCGCCCAGGGGAGAGGCTCCTTTGGCCGGGGCCGCCTGGCCCTCCGCGGGTTGGCCCCCGGAAGGCCGGCCCGGGGCCTGGCCCCCGGGAGCCTGGCCTTCTGGCCCTGGCTCACCCGGGGCCGCCCCGCTCTGGGGGGCCTGGGTGTCGGTGTGGTAATAGACCCAGAGCTGGTCGCAGTAGAGGATGGAATCCCCCTGCACCGCCTTGACGTCGCCGGTGAACAGGACCACCCCGGATTGCTGGTCCGCCTCCATGCGGGCCGCGGTGATGTGGATGGGGGTTTCCTGCTGGCCGGGCTGGGCCGCGCCGGGGGCGGCTTTGGGCGGCTTGGCCCCGGTCTGGGGGGCCTTCCGGGGGGCCTGCCCCCAAGCCGTGGAGACCGGCGGCAGGTACAGGGCCAGGCAGGCCAAGAGGAGCCAGCCGGCGGCGTTCCGCCGGGCCGTCACTGGGTAGTCCTCGCCGGCTGGGATTTGATCTCCGTGGAGTGGTGCTGGGCCAGCACCAGTTTCTTTTCCGCGGTCTTCACCCTCAGGTCCTTTCCCATGACCTTGATGCGGGGCGTTTCCATGACCACCTCTTCCGGCGCCACCAGAAGCTTCTCCTCCGGGTTATAGACGGCCAGGCTGGTGGTGACGTGCAAGTCCCCCCGGTCCATGACCACGTCGCCCCGCAAGGTCATGACCCGGGTCTTGGTGTTGAAGAAGCCCTCCCTGGCCTTGACGTGGATGGGCTCCCCGGACTCGCCGTAAAAAACCACCTTCACCTCGGTGATCTCGATCTCCAGGCGGTCCTTGTGATAGTCGGCCTTGAGCCCCTCCAGGACCCAGCGTTTGCCGCCTTCCTGGATCTCCGTCATGGCTACGGTCTCCATGCGGGCCGCGGCTTGCTCCCCCGAAGCCGCCTTGGGAGCGGGGGGCGGCGGGGGGCGGCGGCCAAAGACCGCCCAGGCGCCCGCCCCCAGGAGGGCCACCAGGCCCAGGAGGGCCAGCCATTTCTGCCGCCGGCTCCGGGCCGGCGGCCATTTTCTGACTCTGATCATAAGGCGTTGCCCCAGCGGGCAATATGATTATATTAGCCGCCGGGAAGAGTGTAAAGGCTAATCTGGCCCGAGCCTTGCATATCGGCTCGCCAGGCTCCGCTCAGGGCGAGGACGGCTCCTGCCACTTCCCCTGGGCCTTGAGGAGGAGGTCGGTGACTTCCCGCACCGCGCCCCGGCCCCCGGGCAGGGTAGTGACCCAGTGGGCCGCGGCCCTGACCTCGGGGGCGGCGTCGGCCACGGCCACCGCCAGCCCCACCCGGGCCATGAGGGGCAGGTCCACCAGGTCGTCGGCCACCGCGGCCACGGCCTCCGGGGCAAGATTCAGGGCCGCGCTGAGCTCCAGGAGCACCGCCGCCTTGTCCCTGACCCCCTCGTGAAACCGGGTGACGCCCAACTCCTGGGCCCGGTGGAAGGCCGCGTCGGAGCGGCGCCCTGACAAAAAAGCCACCTCCAGACCGGCCCGCTGGGCCATCTTGATGCCGTGGCCGTCCCGGACGTGAAAGACCTTGAGAGCCTCGCCCTGGGCGTCGAAATAGAGGCGGCCGTCGGTGAGCACCCCGTCCACATCCAGGATGAGCAACCGGATGGCTTGGGCCCGCTGCCATACCTCTTCCGAACATTCCGGATTGTTCAAATATGACCCTTCTGTTTAAAAGACTTAATCATCGGATTTTGCAAGTTGTTGAATCACATGCCTGAGTTCCATAATCTCAAGTTGCTCTGGGCATTCAGGCCAATTATGACGCCAGCACACAATGATGTCGCATTGGTCAGCGGAGTGCCCATGGTCTCGAAAATTTTTGCTCTCATATTCGAATTCAATCTTAACCCTCTGCCATTTCCCAGGGCCTACTTGCCGTTTTCCTCACAATCTGGATAGCCAGCCTGAACAGCCTCAACATAATAACCAAGCTCTTTCGCGACCATCCCAAACAAGAAGATGACACCGCTTTCATTTACTGGTTCGTGGCGAAGTCCTCTAAAGTCGATTGGATCACCATAGGTGGGGCGATTTTCCATTCCCGCATGCCTGGTTCTTGATATGACGGGTATGTAGGTTTGAGCTGGGGGTGTAGATTTAATGGAGCGAAGAGTTCTTGGTGAATGATCTGCCGGATGTAAGGCTAGAACATCCGCCCATGCATGTTTTCCTTCAGCAACGCGACGAAAATGTTGGGGAATTGTTGACCAGGGGCCGAAATGATTTTCGAAAGAGCTTTTGCTGAATCTGCCTTCTCGACCGTGCTGATCTCGAGTAGGAATCTGCCGCATTCTTCGCACTAGTTCGCCCCAATCCTCAAGGAGTTTCTGATATTGGTATTATCAGGTTCCAGTCCAGCCGCTCTGAGTGCTGCGCGCCAACTAGAAAAATATTTAAGTATGCGGTATTCTGTGAGGCCCGAAATGTCCTAAGAACTTTGACCGGGACAGCGGCACGCCAAGTTCTTTGCCGGCTGCACGGATAGCATCAAGAATTTCAATCTTGCTTGGCTCGACCATGTTCCGACCTCCGGCCATGGAGAAACATATGCAAGGCCTGGAGTTCCCGCCACAGGGGCAGGACTTCGCGCAAAGGCCAGGAGTTGGGGCCGTCGCACAAAGCCTTCTCCGGGTCCGGGTGCACCTCCATGAACAGGGCGTCCACCCCCGCGGCCACCCCGGCCCGGGCCAGGACCGGGATGAACTCCCGCTGGCCGCCGGAACAGGTCCCCTGCCCGCCGGGGAGCTGCACGCTGTGGGTCACGTCCAGGACCACGGGGCAGCCCAGGCCCTTGAGCAGGGGGAGGCTCCGGAAGTCCACCACCAGGTTGTTATAGCCGAAGCTCGCGCCTCGCTCCGTCAGCAGGATTTTCTCATTGCCGGTGGAACGGGCCTTGGCCACCGCGGCCTGCATGTCCCAGGGGGCCAGGAATTGCCCCTTCTTGAGGTTCACCGGCTTGCCGGTGGCGGCCGCGGCCACTATGAGATCAGTCTGCCGGCAGAGGAACGCCGGGATTTGCAGGACGTCCAAAACCTGCGCGGCCGGCGCCGCTTCGCCCACCCGGTGGACGTCGGAGAGCACCGGCAGGCCCACCTCGCCCTTGACCCGGGCCAGGACCTCCAGGCCCTCTTTGAGCCCCGGCCCCCGGTAAGAGCTGATGGACGTGCGGTTGGCCTTGTCGTAAGAAGCCTTGAAGATGAAGGGCAGGGCCAGTTGGGCGGCATGCTCCTTCAAGGCGTGGGCGATTTCCAGGGTGGCCGCGGCGGACTCGATGACGCAGGGCCCGGCGATCATCACCAGACCCCCGTCCCCCACCCAAAAATCCCCAACCGGTACTTTAGTGTTCATGGTTAGTTCAAGGTTCAAGGTTCAAGGTTCAAAATTTGATGGAGCAGCAAAAGTTGGGTGTATCGTTGAAATCATTGAAAAATATGGAGCAGGCGCCCGAAGATGGCCCAGTTTTATTAAACTTTGAACTTTGAACCTTAAACCTTGAACTTTAAATCTCTGTCCCTGCCTGCCCCCGGCTCCTCTTATATTCCAGGCAGGCCCGGATATAGTCCCGAAACAGGGGATGGGGCTTCATGGGCCGGGACTTGAACTCGGGGTGGAACTGGCAGCCCAGGAACCAGGGGTGGTCCCTGAGCTCCACGATCTCCACCAGCTCGCCGTCGGGGGAGGTGCCGCTGAGGCGCAGGCCCGAGGCCGCCAGGCGCTCCCGGTAGGCGTTGTTGAACTCGTAGCGGTGGCGGTGGCGCTCCATGATCCGGTCGGTTTCGTAAGCCGCCCCGGCCAGGGACCCCTCCTCAAGGACGCAGGGGTAGGAGCCCAGGCGCATGGTGCCGCCTTTTTCCGATTCCCGGTCCCGGTGGATCACCGCGTCCCGGCGGTAGTCGTACCACTCCCGCATGAGGTAGATGACGGGGGCGGCGGCCTCGGGGTCGAATTCCTCGCTGGTGGCCCCGGGGATGCCGGCCACGTGCCGGGCGAACTCGATGACCGCCAACTGCATGCCGAAGCAGATGCCGAAGTAGGGGATTTTCTGTTCCCGGGCGTAGCGGATGGCGGCGATCTTCCCCTCCACCCCCCGCACCCCGAAGCCGCCGGGGACCAGGATGCCGTGGAGGTGGCCCAGGAGGCCCTCGGCACCCTCCCGCTCCACCCTTTCCGAGTCGATATAGGTCAGGACCACCTGGCTCTCGTGGGCCAGGCCGCCGTGCACCAGGGCTTCGTGCAGGCTCTTGTAGGACTCCCTCAGGTCCACGTATTTGCCGACGATGCCGATCTCCACCCGGTCTTTGGGATTCCTGATGCGGGAGGCCAGTTCCTCCCAGGCCTCCAGGCGGGGGGCCCGGGTCCAGATGTTCAGGACCTCCACCACCCGGTCGTCCAGGCCCTCCTGGTGCAGGAGCAGGGGAATCTCGTAAATGCTCTCCACGTCCTGGGCGGTGATGACGGCCTCAGGCTCCACGTTGCAAAACAGGGCGATCTTGGCCTTGATCTCCCGGCTCAGGAGCTTTTCCGTGCGGCACAGGATGATGTCGGGCTGGATGCCGATGGAGCGCAGCTCCTTGACGCTGTGCTGGGTGGGCTTGGTCTTCACCTCGCCCGCGGTCTTGATGTAGGGCACCAGGCTGATGTGGACGTAGCAGACGTTCTCTTTGCCCAGGTCGCCCTTGAGCTGGCGGATGGCCTCGAGAAAAGGCAGGCTCTCAATGTCCCCCACGGTGCCGCCGATCTCGATGATGGCCACGTCCGCACTGGGGGCCACCTCCAGGATGGAGTTCTTGATCTCGTCGGTGATGTGGGGGATGACCTGGACGGTGCCCCCCAGGTAGTCTCCCCGGCGCTCCTTGGTGATGACATTGTAGTAGATGCGCCCCGAAGTGAAGTTGTTTTCCTGGCCCAGGGTGACGGAGGTGTAGCGCTCGTAGTGGCCCAGGTCCAGGTCGGTTTCGGCGCCGTCCTCGGTGACGAAGACCTCACCGTGCTGGAAAGGGTTCATGGTGCCGGGGTCCACGTTGATGTAAGGGTCCAGCTTCTGAAAGGTGACCCTCAGGCCCCGGGACTCCAGGAGCGCGCCCATGGCCGCGGCGGCCACGCCTTTGCCCAGGGAGGACAGCACCCCGCCGGTGATGAAGATGATCTTGGTCTTCACACCCCCCTTTTACCCCGCCCCCTGCCCCTTGTCAAGGTAAGAGGGCGGGCCGAGGGAATCCTGGAATGGGGGAATTAACCGCAGAAAGGGGGGAGCGTCCTGGCTCGCGACGCTCCCCCGGGCTGGAAGATAAGGAGAAAAATCAGGTGGAGGTTAAAATACCAGTTTGGGCGGCGTCAGGGTCCCCTGGGGCGACCCGCTGTCCCCGGGGGTGGCGCCGAAGCACTCTCCCAGGCCGAAGATCTTCCCGGTGAGTCCCAGGCTTCCATTAACATCCGTAATCTCAAAGGGCACGAAGCCCACAATGGGCTGGGCTTGGTTGAACTTGTCCGTGTCCACCACCGGCAGATAGACATCCCAGGGCACGCCCGCGGCCTGATGCGCCGCCAGTTCGTCCTGCAAGGCATGGATGGCCGAGACCACGTTGCCATTATTGAGGTCGATGATGTCGCCGATGTGCAGGGGCGGGCAGGAATCGTTGACGATATAGTCCTTGAAGACGGCGGCGCTGGCCTTATCCGGCGGGTCGGAAAACCAGCCGCCGGTGTCGTTGGGATCCGGCTTGAAATTAACATTGATGACCGTGCCCGGGACGACCCAGTTCTTGCTGATGGCAATGGGCAGGGTCCCCTTGCCCACGCCGCTGGCCCAGCCCATGACCCCGATGGCCGTGGCCGATAGGTTCAGGGGGGTGGACCGCAGGATCCGGCCGAAGAGGTTGGTGACCCCGGTCCTGGTGGCCGTCACCCGCACCGCGTTGGTGGTGACGTCCTGCACGGGGGTGAAGGTCCGGTTGGCGAAACTCCAGTGGCCCAAATCCACCGTCACGCTCCCTGCCGGCAGCGCCGCGCCGTTGACCTTGTTGTTGGTGCTGGTGGCGACGCTCAGGGCCCGGCTCTGGCCGTTGGAAAAGTTGGGAATATAGGGCGGCATGACATCCTTGGGGACCGACGGCAGGGAGTCCGGCCACAGGCCCCGGGCCCCGGCCAGGGCCGCGGCGTCGGCGGTGCGCTGCAGCTCCCCCTTCACCACGTACAGGTGGGCCAGGTCCACCACCAGCGCGGCAAACCCCAGGCATAAGGCCAGGCCGATGGCCGCAGCCACGGAGATGGCGCCGGACTGCTGGTGCCAAAAATCTAATCTTTTCCACCGCATATCCGCCTCCTTGTCTTCATTCCACTTTCATGGTGCTGGTGACCGATAAGTTTTTGTAACTGCCGAGGGTGGGAATCAAGAGCCCCAGGACGAACCAGGTCTTGCGCGCCGTGATGGTCACGGTGACGTCGTCTCCTGCGATGCCGCTGGTATAGCCCGTGCCCCCGGGAGTCACCTGGGGATTGGCGTCGCCGGGCAGGTAGGTGCTCAGTCCCCAGCCCCCCTTGCCCCCGTTTTGCGCCGAAGTGTAAAGAACATAATTCTGGATGCTGGGATTCAACTGGCTGGGGATGATATGCGCCCCCAGGTTGTTGGTTTGATACTTGGCGCCGTACCGGGCCCCTTCCCGGCAGGCGTTGGTGATGAGATGCTGCAGGTAAAAGGCATGGCCGAAGTCCACGATGCCGAAGACCAGGAGCAGGAACAGGGGCGCCAGGATGGCGAACTCCACCGTCATGCCGCCCTCGTCCCCGCACCGTAGCTTCTTCAGGCCCAGACGCCACCGCCGCACAGAAAACCCCCCTCTCCCGTCCAAGACGAAAATTTCCTGAAATCCCGAAACACTATTTTCACGCAGTTTTTAAATAACTTAGGGGGACTTTGAGGACAATCAGGGGATTCCCTATTTTGGGGTTCCAATACCCTTAATTTGATTAAGAAAGGGAAGCGGCGAGGCGGGGGGAGCTAAAGCCCGTAGAGGTGCAGGTTGCCCAGGTTCACGTGCTTCACCCCCGCGTCCCGGGCCGTCTGGCGGGCCCGGAAGGCGAAGTCCCGTGAGGTCCGGGGGAGGTCGCTGAGGTAGAACTGGGGGTGGAAGCCCAGCAGGCTGTAGGGAATTTCCGGGTTGAGCGCGGCCACGAAGCGGGCCAGGGCGTGGACTTCCTCCAGGTCCACGTAGCCCGGCACCAGCAGGGTGCTGGCAGTGAGGAGGGGGACTTCCGGCCGCTCACCCAGGCGCCGGGCCAGGGCCGCAAAGTTCTTCAGGGTTTGGGCGTTGGCGACCCCGCACAGGGCCAGGTGGATTTCCTCGCTGAAGGCCTTGAGGTCGAACTTGATGATGCCGCCGCTGGCCAGGGCCGTCTCCGCCAGGGGCTTGAGCCAGGGCTCCTGCATGGCGCCATTGGTCTCCCAGCAGATGCGCAGGCCCCTCCCGGCTTTGGCCGCGGCCTGCAGGGCCAGGCGGGAGGCGGCCAGGGCGTGGGGGAGCTGGGGCGTGGGGTCGCCGCCGAAATAGCAGATGCAGGCGGTGCGGGCGTGGGCCGCCTTGGCCAAATCCGCCGCGGAAAGGGTGTCGCCCCGGAAGGTGACCTTCTTGAAGGTCCAGTTCTGGCAGAACAGGCAGTTGAAGTTGCAGGCGTGGTAAAAGACCGCCAGGCTGACCCGGGCCAACTCCGGGCCGTAGCGGGCGGCCGAGGTGGGGTGGCGGACGCTGCTCCCCTCGGGGCAGAACCAGTCGGCCACGCAGTTGGTGGGCAGGGGGTCGTAGTAGTAGCTCACCCCCGCGCCCGCGGGGTTGCCGCCCCGGAGGCGCCCCCCCGCCACCCGCCGGGCCCCGCAGAAGCCGTAGCCGCCTTCGGGGATGCGGCAGGCGTGGAAGCACAGGGTGCAGGTCTTGCCCCCCGGGTCCCGGGGTGGAGTTAAGGGCAGCTTGAAGGCCCGGCGGGACTCGTGGTGCAGGGCCTCGATGGCGGGCCACACCTCCTGAAAATGGCCCCGGATGCAGGCCGCGCAAAAGCCCAGGCGGGGGGAAATAACACGGTCAGTGGCGCCGCAGCGGCGGCAGGGGGTCATGGCTGACGAGATGGGTCTATGCTAACTATCACGTTGCCTAATTTCTGAGAGATTTTCAATTGTCATTTAGAGCCGCCAAAGGCGGCTGCCTTATTCTTTGCCAAGTCATTCAATCTTCTCATTAATTATATGAAATTTCTTCCCTTCCGGGTATTTTGATATACCTTGGGGGAACCTCAGGCATCATAGTCACTTAAGGAGAATTGACGAAAATGAACATCGATAATTTGACCATCGCCAAATTACGGGAGGAATTGCGGTTGGCGGCTGATAAATGCCCTAAATGTGAAGGGACCAGGGAGACCACCTTCACCTCCCGGGGGCGGGATAATATTGTCAATTGTCTGGAGTGCGAACCTCTTTATAGGCTCCTGGAACCGCTGGAGATGGCGTTGGCGTTGCTGAAGGGGGAATAGGGGCGAGCATGACCGGCGCCGGAAGGGGACGGGAGTCTGGCAAGCCCCCGGAAGCCTGACCGCGCTTGCTAAAATAAATGCGGCTGGGGCCCTTTCTTGGGCAGGGCCTGGAAATACTCCGCGGCCCGGGGGGTAGCCACCCGGCCCCGGGGGGTGCGCTGCAGGAAGCCGCTCTGGATGAGGAAGGGCTCGTAGACGTCCTCCAGGGTGTCCCGCTCCTCGCACAAGGCCGCGGAAAGCGTGTCCAGGCCCACGGGCCCGCCGTTATACTTCTCCAGGATGGTGAGGAGAATCTGGCGATCCATACGGTCCAGACCCAGGTGGTCCACTTCCAGCAGCGTCAGGGCCGCGTCGGCCACCGCCTTGGTGACCCGGCCGTCGCCCCGCACCTGGGCGTAGTCCCGCACCCGTTTCAGCAGGCGGTTGGCGATGCGGGGGGTGCCCCGGGAGCGCCGGGCGATCTCCCAGGCGCCGTCGTCGTCCACCTCCACCCCCAGGACTAACGCAGCCCGCCGGGTGATCCTGACCAGGTCCTCGGGGCGGTAGAAGTCCACCCGGAGCATCAGGCCGAAGCGGTCCCGCAGCGCCGGGGTGAGGAGCCCCGCCCGGGTGGTGGCCCCCACCAGGGTGAAGTGGGGCAGCTCCAGCTTCAGGGACCGGGCCCCGGGCCCCTGGCCGATGATGAGGTCCAGGCGGAAGTCTTCCATGGCGGGGTAGAGGATTTCCTCCACCACCGTGGGCAGGCGGTGCACTTCATCGATGAACAGGACGTCGTGGGGCGCCAGGTTGGTGAGGAGCGCGGCCAGGTCCCCGGCCCGCTCCACCACCGGCCCGGAGGTGGGCTTGAGGCCGCCGCCCATCTCGTTGGCGATGATGTAGGCGAGAGTGGTTTTGCCCAGGCCCGGGGGGCCGTGCACCAGGATGTGGTCCACCGCCTCCCCCCGGGCCCGGGCCGCGGCGATGGCGATCTCCAGGTTGCGGCGCACCTCCTCCTGGCCCACGAATTCCGCCAGGCTCCGGGGCCGGAGGCCCGGCTCCAGGCCCAGGTCCTCGGCGGTGCGCCGGGGGTTGACGATGCGCTCCTGGTCCATTAGGGCTACTTTACCGCAGCCCGGGGCGCTTTGCAAGGGAGGCCGGCGGGGAAGCCCTTGGCCCCGGCCGCGGGATTTGATAGACTCCTTCTGAAGACCATCCCCCGGACCCACAGGATTCATTCCAGCACCCATGCCGCCGGCCATCGTCGCCCAGGGAATCAGCAAGTCATTCCGCACCGGGGTCTGGGGGCCCCGGAAAGAAGTGCTGCACCAGGTGGACCTGGAGGTGGCCGCCGGGGCGGTCTTTGGCATCCTGGGACCCAACGGCGCGGGCAAGACCACCTTCATCTCCATTCTGGCCACCCTGCTCAGGGCGGACGCGGGCACGGCCCGGGTCCTGGGGCTGGACGTGGTGAAAGACGGGGCGCGTCTTAGAGAGCGGGTCAACCTGGCGGCCAGCGGCGCCCACTTCCTCTGGTGCCTCACCACCGAGGAGAACCTGCGCTTCTACGGCCGTCTCTATGGCCTGGGGGGCCGGTCGCTCCGGGCCAGGGTGGAAGAGCTGCTGGAATTATTTGCCCTGACGCCCCACCGCCGGGTGACCTTTGAGCGGCTGAGCACGGGCCTGAAGCAGCGCCTGGCCCTGGCCAAGGCCCTCATCAACCGGCCGGAGCTCTTGTTTCTGGACGAGCCCACCACCGGCCTGGACCCGGAGATGGCCCAGCACCTGCGGGAGGAAATCCTGCGCCTGAACCGGGAGACGGGCCTTACCATCCTGCTCACCACCCACAATCTCCGGGAAGCGGAGGCGCTGTGCAGCGAGGTGGCTTTCCTCAAGGAGGGCCGCCTGCTGGCCCGGGGCGCCCTCCCGGAGCTGCAGCGCCGCCTGGGCCTGGGGGACCGCCTCAGCCTCATCTTTCAGGACGGCCCTGCGGCCCTGGACTACGGCCGCCTGCCCGGAGTGCTGGCCTACCAGGTAACGGACCGGCGGGTGGATCTCAAGGTGGACCGGGTGGAGAAGCGGCTGGCCGCCATCCTGGAGGCCGTGGCTCACGCGGGCAAGACTGTGGCTGAAGTGAAGCTCAAGGGCGTGGACCTGGAAGAGATCTACCATGAGATTACCCACTGACTTCCAGAAGGTCTGGGCCTTCGCGGCCCGGAGCGCCCTGGTGAACCGCCGCAACGTCTTCGCGGTGTTCGAGATGCTCTTCTGGCCCGGGGTGGCCATCTTCTCCGTGGGCCTGCTCACCCGCTTCCTGAAGTTGGACGAGGAGACGGTGACCTTCATCCTCATCGGCGCGGTGACCATGAACACCATCCAGATCGCCCAGCTGGACCTGTCCTACGCCCTGCTCTACTCGGTGTGGGCCAAGAGCCTGAAGCACGAGTTCATGGCCCCGGTGCGGCTGCCCCACATCCTGCTGGGCTCGGGCCTGGTGGGGCTCATCCGGGGTTTCGTGGTCTTCGTCATCATGGGGGCCCTGAGCATGTGGCTCTTTGACATGGACCTGGCACGGCCGGGCCTGGGGGGCCTGACCGTCTTCCTGGCGGGCATGTTCCTCAACGCGGCCCTCATCGGCGCCCTGGTGGTGGCCCTGGTGCTGCGCTTCGGCCAGCGGGCGGAAGTGGCGGCCTGGGCCTTCTCCTACCTGATGCTGCTCCTGTGCGGCCTCTATTACCCGGTGAACATCCTGCCGCCGGGGGTCCGGGAGGTGGCCCAGGCCATCCCCCTCACCTACTTCCTGGAATACTTCCGCCACTTCTACGGCTTTCCCCTGCTGAGCCGGCACCCGCTACTTTACGGCTTCTCCCAAAGTGTGGTATACCTCCTCAGCAGCTACGCCCTGCTCCATTACACCCTGAGGGCCGCGTACCGGCGGGGCACTTTATTGAGATTGTCAGAGTGACATCAATTTCGACTTATGGGCTTTGCATTTTCCTTAGGCTTTCCCTGAGCAGCCTTTCTCCCGAACTCGAAACTCTCCGCTATGATCGGCGTCTTTGATTCCGGGTTCGGCGGGCTGGTGGTGCTCCGGGAGTTCCTGGAACTCCTGCCCCAATACGACTACCTCTACCTGGGGGACAACGCCCGCATCCCTTACGGCACCCGCTCCGACCGGGTGGTCTTGCGCTTCACCGAGCAGGCGGTGGACTACCTCTTCCGCCAGGGCTGCCGCCTCATCATCCTGGCCTGCCACACCGCCTCGGCCCGGGCCCTGCGGACCATCCAGCAGGTCTTCCTGCCGGAGCGCTATCCCGACCACCGGGTCCTGGGGGTGCTCATCCCCACGGTGGAGGAGGCCCTGGCCCGGACCCGGGGGGGCCGCATCGGCGTCATCGCCACTGAAGGCACCATCACCTCCCGCTCCTTCGAGATCGAGCTCAAGAAGCTCAACCCGGAGGTGGAGGTGTTCCAGCAGGCCTGCCCGCTGCTGGTGCCTTTGATTGAGGCCGGGGAGCAGGAGTGGCAGGGCACGGACCTGATCCTGAAGCGCTACCTGGCGCCGCTCAAGGCCGCCCGGGTGGACACCCTGATCCTGGGCTGCACCCACTACTCCATCCTGAAGGACAAGATTGCCGGGATCATGGGGAGTAAGCGGGAGTTGATCTGCTCCGGCCAGGTGACCGCGGCCCGGCTGGTGGACTACCTCCGGCGCCACCCCGAGATCGAGGCCGGGCTCAGCCGGGGCGG
>Ga0315268_10000379_pt1 | contig 52202 bp, 45 predicted proteins | sample C1_top_MG_FD_204535 | JGI IMG/M metagenome (GOLD analysis project Ga0315268, IMG submission 204535) | Sediment microbial communities from Yellowstone Lake, YNP, Wyoming, USA - C1_top | ecosystem: Environmental > Aquatic > Freshwater > Lake > Sediment | place: USA: Wyoming | collected 2017-08-01 | reverse complement strand
GGGTGGATCAAGCGCATGAGAAACTCGAGCCCACATGGATCAAGCTCGTGAGAAACTCACCGCTTTGACTGGATCATCCTCGTGAGAAACTCTCGATTTCGGTGGATCATGCTCGTGGAAAATGACATGCATCTCCTCAATTGAAGAAGAACTCCTTCGGTGTTGGTCTCGGAATGCCGTATGGCGGAGTGGGTGGAAATGTCGATATCAACGTCGCTCCCAATCTCAACTTGTCTGCGGGGGCGGGGACGATGATAGTGGCAGGCCTCGGATACAATTTTGGACTGAAGCTCTTCTTCACTCCCCCCACAAAAACGTTCAGGCCTCGGGTATCAGCCTACTACGGAACGAATACGGTCGTGGAGATCCTGGGTTCCTCGTCGAACAACGAGGTCTTCAGCGGACTGAATCTCGGTATCGGCGAGCAATTGATGTTTGGACAGTCCCAATTGAACGGCATGGACTTCGACATCATGTACATCGCGACGAGTGGCGCGAACAAGGCGGAGCTTGACAAGGCGGGAAGGGTCAAGATCTCGGTTGGCTATCGACGGGCGTTCTAGAGACGTCGGCTTCGGGAGTGACAATGCACTCGCGTTCCGTCGCAGAGTTGCCTCCGTTCGGGGAATACTCCATGAACGGCCTTCCTCGACGCTCCGTTACTCGGAACGGCGAACGAAGTGCCCGGATGGCGACGGAACGCGTGAGGTGAGATGCACCGCCGCCGCTGTCCCTCTCCCGACGGATTGACTTCGCATCAGGGTCGGGGGACGGACAGCCGGTCGGCGAGGCTATGCGCCTGCAGGAGGCTGACCGGTGGGAATGGCCGCAGGCCGAGGTCGTGATCATCATCGGCGCCGGCACCGAGGACGGCGCCATCTCCGTTGCCGGACGAATGAGCTTCGAGCTCAACCCGCAGTCGGGACGATGCCCGGCAGCGGCATCATCCCTCGCGCGACGTCTACAACCTAGTGGATGCCCGCGGCCCGCTTGAACCGGTCGCGCATGGCGAGCAGCGCGTCGGGCGCGTCGGCGTTGCGCTTGATGATGTCCTCGATGAGCGTCAGCGCCACGGCATCGTCGTCCACCAGCGTCGGCGCCGGGCCGAGGCGTTGCCCGAAGCCCGTGTGGCGGCCCGGATCGATGACGAGTTCGTTCTTGAGCACGATGTCATCGGTTCCGTCCACCACGCGGACCACGCAAAACTTCTTGCCGGACTTCTCCATGTAACCGAAGTGCAGGCCGTCGGCGCCGGCCGGCCATGAGGGGATCGCGTGCGTGTTGCCATCGGTGCCCTCGAAAGCGGTGCTGCCGGCGGCGAGGCGGCTGAAGTTCCGTTCGAATCCGCCGTGGTACATCAGGGCATGTCGCATGGGAGGTGGGGCTGGAAGGTTGCCTCTAAAGTTGCCGCCCCGCGCGGAGATTGACAATGCGTCCACCGTCCACCGTCTACCGTCTACCGTCTCCCCCAGCATACCTTTCCTCCGTCGGCCTCGCCGTGTGCCGGGCGACAGGAATCCTTTCGTGACCCTGCCTGACATCGACGACGCCTTACGGGCGCGGCTCCGCGCGCTCTGCGCCGCGGGATGGGACTTTTTCGAGCAGTTCGACCGCACGGTGCGCGAACGGAGCTTCCATCCGTTCATCGCCTCGGAATACGAGGTCGTGCTCGACGCGCTCATCGCGCACCGCGCCAGCGGGCTGCGCTTTCTCGAGCTCGGGTCCGCGTCGGGCGTCATCACGATCATGGCGGACCTGATCGGCTACGAGGCGTGCGGCATCGAGCTCGACCGGTCGCTCGTGTCCACGGCGCGCGAGATGGCGACGCGGTTCGGGTCGCGCGCGCGCTTCGTCGCCGGGAGCTTCTTCCCCGCGGGGTATGTCTATCGCGGCGCCGACGGCGAAGTCCGCACCGGGACCATGGGGGAGGGCACCTCGGGGTACCTCGAACTCGCGCGCGCGCTCGACGACTTCGACGTCGTCTTCGGCTATCCGTGGGGCGGCGAAGAGCCGGTGCTCCTCGACCTCATGAAGCGGTACGGCGGCGGCGACGCGCTGCTGCTGATGCACGGCGTCAACGACGGCGTGCAGGCGTACCGGGGCGGCAAGCGGCTGTCGCGCCCGGCGTAGCGGCTACTTCAGCGGCGGTGGCACCCGGCGCCTGGTCGCCTGCTCGAACGCATACGCCAATTCGATCAGTCGCGGCTCGCTGCAGGCCACGCTGGTAAAGCTCACCCCGTACGGAGTCGGCTGCGCGTCGAAGCCGCGCGGAAAGGCCTGCGTCGGCGCGTTGGGAATGCGGCCGAACGGCACGATCACCGTGGGGTAGCCGGGCCGCGCCGCAATGCTCGCGCTCGACGTGCCCGGAAAGAGCAGCGCATCGAGTTGCCTGGCCTTGACCACCTCGGCGATTCCGTGCGTCCCGGCCAGCTCGATATCCCTGGCGCGGTCGGCTTCGTAGCGCGCCCGGTCGGCAACCACGTCCATCTCGTCCGAAATGTCCAGCAGCGACTGCCCGTACTTGATGGCGCCGCGTCCCGCGTTGGCGAGGTTGAAGTAGCGCAGGTCGGTCAGCGTCTTGATCGGCGTGGCCGAGCCAAGCGAAGCCAGCCAGGCGTTGAAGTCGCGCTTCATGCCGTACTCGAGCACCACGGAGCAGTCGGCGTTGCGTCCCTTGCGGTTCTCGATGCCGCCGCAGACGCCCCACGACAGGTAGCTCTTGCTCGTGTCGGTGGTGACAATGCTGGGAATGTCGGCGGAGTCGACGATCACCGCCCCTTCCTTTCTGAGGGCCTCGATGGCTTCGGCCATCAGCGTGGCCTGGGCTGGTGCGAGGCCGCCGCGGCGGTTCGTGCTGCCCGGCACGGCCAGTCCATCATAGAAGTAGGCGCGCGGAATGCCGATGCGCGCGCCCTTCAGCCCGTCGCGCTTGAGGTGCGGGCGGTAATCGCGATTGGCCGGCGGCGTGCAGGTCTTCGTGGCGGCGTCGTTGGGGTCGGGCTGCGCGCTTTCCAGCGCGCCGAGCATGATCGCCGCGTCCTCCACGGTGCGGGCCATCGGCCCCGGCGTGTCCTGGTCCGCGGTGATCGGAATGACGCCGTAGCGGCTGATCCGCCCCACGGTGGGCTTGATGCCGACGAGCATGTTCTGGTTCGACGGGCTGAGAATCGATCCCGACGTCTCCGTGCCGACGTTCGCCGCCCAGAAACTCGCCGCCGTGCCGATGCCGGAACTCGATCCGCCCGTGGTCAGCGCGGGACGTCCGTCGTTCGATCCGGCGCGCGGGTCGGGCCGCGGGTCGTACGGGTTCATGCCGTAGCCGCCGACGGCGCTGTAGTTGGCGGGCATCGGCGTCGGGCTGCCGGCCACCCAGTTGGCGAGTTCCGTCATCACGGTCTTGGCGATGATGATGGCGCCGGCGTCCTTGAGGTTCTTCGTCAGTGTTGCCTCGTACGGCGGCACGAGCCCCTTGAAGGCGAGCGCGCCGCCGGTGGTCGGCATGTTCGTCGTATGGATGTTGTCCTTGAGCGCCACGGGGATGCCGTGCAGCGCTCCGCGCACCTGGCCGCGCGCGCGTTCCCGGTCGAGCGAATCGGCCTCGGCGAGCGCCGTGCGGTTCAGCGTCATCACGGCGTTCACCGTCTTGTCGTACGTGGCGATGCGCGCCATGTAGAGCAGCACCAGGTCGCGGGACGTCACGCGCCCGTCGGCGAGCGCGGCCTGCAGCTGCGGAATCGTGGCCTCCACGACGTCGAACGGCGCGCGCGCGGGCGCCGCGGCGGGTTTCTTCTGCGCGCGCGCGCTCGAGGCGCACGCGACAATGGCGAGACTGGCGAGGACGATACGGCGCATGGTCAGGGCGGGCGATGAGGGTGCGAGGTCGAATCGAAGCCCCGAAAAGTTGGGGCGCGCCACGGTGCCTTGCAACCGTCATGCCTCGCCCGCGTCATCGACCCCACGTATCTTGGCTGGCGTGAGCGACCCGACGCCCCTCGACGCGCTGTTCCTCGCCTTTCAGCAGGCGGTGGCGGAGCGCTACTTCATCGACCGCGAGATCGGCCGCGGCGGCATGGGCGTGGTCTACCTCGCGCGCGAGGTGCAGCTCGACCGGATGGTGGCCATCAAGCTGCTGCGGCCGGCGCTCGCCGCGCGCGCCGAATGGCGCGCACGCTTCGTGGGCGAAGCGCGGCTCGCCGCGCGGTTGTCGCACCCCAACATCGTCCCCCTTCACGCCGTCGACGAGTCTGGCGACTTCGTCTACTTCGTGATGGCGCTGGTCGATGGCGTCACGCTCGCCGAGCGCGTGCGCACGCGCGGCCCCGTGTCGGCGTCGGCGGGGGCGCGCCTCCTGCGCGAGGTGGCCTTCGCCCTCGAGTACGCGCATGGGCAGGGGGTGGTGCACCGCGACGTGAAGCCCGACAACATTCTGCTCGACCGCGCCACCGGTCGCGCGCTCGTCGCCGACTTCGGCATTGCCGCCGTGGCCGGGGGCGACGCGGCGCGCGGCGCGGCGGGGACGCCGGCGTTCATGAGTCCCGAGCAGCTGCTCGGAGAGCCCACGGATGCCCGCAGCGACCTCTATTCCTTTGGCGTCACCGCGTACTATGCGCTCTCCGGGCGACTGCCGTTCGACGGTGCGACGATGGCCGACGCGACCATCCGTGCGCACGATGCCGCGCCAGCGCCGCTGACGTCGCTCGGGCTCGCGATTCCGCGTCGGCTTGCGCAACTCGTGGACCGCTGCCTCGCCAACGATCCCAACGCGCGTCCAGCGAGCGCGCAGGTCGTGGCGGAAGAACTCGGCGTGGCGCTCGAACAGCGGCGCGACGTGCCGGCGGTGCTGCGCGGTTTCGTGAAGCGCACGGGGCGGACGAGCAATGGGCAGGCCGTCATCACGCTGGCCGCGATCGGTCTGCTGGGCATGCCGGTGTCGTACTACTTCGGCCCGGGGGCGGCGTTCAGTGTCGTGATCGGCGGTGCACTGGCGTCGCAGGTGGCCTTTCTGGCATCGGGCGCGCGCGGTCTGCTCGAGCTGGGCTTCACGCAGGCCGATCTGCGGCCCGCGTTCGCGGCGCTGCTCGACGCGTCGCGCGAGGAGCGGTCGGTGGCGGATTCCAGCTATCGCCGGCTCGAACGGTTGTCGCGCGCGGTCGGCCGCATGGCCGGCACGGCGCTGGCGTTCGCCGCGCTGCCGGCGGCCTACGCCTGGCTGACCGGGCAGGGTCGAGACACGGTGATGCTGGTCTGGCCCGTGCTCGCCATCGCCGCGTGGATCGGCGTTGCCGGGTTCGGCGCGAGCGTCGTCCTGCGTCGGCTGCGCGACGACATCGACACGCGATTCTGGGCGTCGCTGTGGAACGGCCGCATCGGCACCGCGGTGTTTGCCCTCGCCCGGCGCTTCCGCCGCGGCGCCCCGGTGGTGTCGGCGGTGACGCACCGCGCCACCGAGCTGTCGCTCGGCATGGCCGCCGAGCAGTTGTACGAATCGTTGCCGCGCGCCTCGCGACGGCTCCTGCGTAACCTGCCGGCCCTGTTGCGGCGGCTGCAGGCCGATGCCCAGGCGCTGCGCGCGCGGTTCGACGCGCTGAACGATGCGTTGATGGCAGACGGCAGACGGCAGACGACAGACGGCAGACGGCAGCAGGAGAGCGGCTATGCCGCGGCCAGCGACGCCCGCGAATCCCGCGACGCCAGCGACTTCAGCGACGCCAGGGACGCCGTGCGCGCCGAGCGCGACGTCGTGCAGGGGCGATTGCGCGACGCGGTCGGCGCGCTGGAGACCATTCGACTGAACCTGCTGCGCCTTCACGCGGGGCAGGCCACCGTGGAATCGCTGACCACGCAGATCGGAGTGGCCAGCGCCCTGTCGGACGACGTCCGGCGGCTCATCGCGGCGCACGCGGACGTCGCTGCCGCCCTCGAGTTGCCGCGCGTTGTCACCCCCACGCCGGTATGACCCGATGACGGATGCCCGGGTTGGCGAGCGCGACCGCGAGCGGGCGGCGCACGAATGGTACGGTGCGCCTCGCGAAGGGCAGGTGCCGGTGCGCGCCTCGGAGGGCGCTGATGCCGCCGCGTCCGCGGCTCGTCGCGTGCCGGCGCGCTGGAAGCGATTCGCGCTGCGCGTGCTGCGCGACGCGCTCATCGGGGCCGTGCTCGTCGCCACGATACCGCTTGGGCTCGTCACGTTCACCGGACGGCAGTTGCCGTATCTGTGGTATCAGACGGGCACGGTGAACACGCTGGCAAAGCTGCGCGAGGCGGAGCAGGTGCGGTTTCTGGCGAGTCCCGCCGATCCAGCGGTCAGCGCGGAGCGCGCGGGCTTGGCGATGGCCGCCCTCTCCGCGGGCCGGTCCTTGCACGCGTCACCGGAATTCCTTCTGCGCCCGGCGACCGAGCGGCTGGCGCGTCCGTGGGACGATCGTCCGATGCCACGGGATCTCTTTGGCGAGCAGCGATCGTGGACCTGGAACGGACCAGCTCCCCGCGATGTCATCACGAGCGCTGCGCGTGGTCCCTCGCCAAAGGAAGTGGACTATCTGCGAACGATCGTGGCCGCGCCGGTCTGGCCGGCCTTCGACCTCGTGACGAGCGCCGCAACGGTCGATGTCATTGGTGGCCGCTTCGAGCTGCCGTTCTCGCGCGACGCGCGCAGCCAGAAGATGCCGCTGTGGGACGTTGCGTCGTCCAAGGAACTCGCCTATGCGAATATCTCGCGGGCGGCGTACTACCTGGCGATCGGAAAGCCCGCGGAGGCCGACGCGATGCTTCGGCGCACCATCCGCTATGGTTTCGTCTTCATCGACAACCCCACCAGTGTCATGGACGCGCTCATCGGCCGCCTCATCGTTGGCGTCGGGCGCGAGGCGTTGCAGGACCTGTATACGGCGACCGGCGATCCGCGCCTCGCCGAGGTGGTGGCGGCGGGACGGCAAGTCACGGCGAATCGCACGGCGCGCCGCGGGATGCTGAGCACGGAGGAAGCACGGCAAGTACACCTCGGCAACGCGAACAACGCCGCGCTGCCGCGCGCCGTGCGCCTGGAGCACCTGTACATGCTGGCGCAGAGCGTCTGCACCAATCCGCGCGAACTGGTGCTGGGGCCCGGACGCGACGTGCGCGACGCCTTTGCCCGCGCCGACGGGAACCTGGCGCGATTTCCGTCGGAACGCGCCATGCTGGACCTCATGCTGCAGACGCCGAGCCTGCCCGTGGAACCGGCCGCCAACGTCAGCGGGTCGGTGCGCCTCGTCGTCGGCGCGTCGACCATCGCCGGCCTCATCTTCGACAATCCGCGCCTGACCTACTGCACGCGGGTGATCACCTCGAGCCTGCGGTGATCACCCGGCCACCGAGAAGCGCGCGCGCACGGCGTCGCTGACGCGCGTCAGCTTGCCGGTGTCCCGGTTGATCGGACACCAGAGGGTGCGGGCTCGAGCGAGCAGTTTGCCGTCACCGGCCCGGACGATTTCCGTGTGGCGCTCGAACCGGTGCGAGTCGGCGGTGCCCACCCAAGTCCGGGCGAGAATTCCGTCGCCCGGCAGGGCGGGGTGCTTGTAGTCGATCTCGTGGCGGACGGCGACCCAGGCGACTTCGGATTGCTGCTCGGCGGTGGCCGCGGTCGTCCAGTGCGCGGTCGCGGCGTCCTGGACCCAGCGCAAGTAGACGACATTGTTCACATGCCCGAGTTCGTCGATGTCGCCGGGCAGGATGGTGCGCTGCAATTCGAAGGTTTCCGGCGGCATCAATAGATTCGTTCGAGCCATGCCAGCGCGTCGAAGCCGGCGTCGTAGCTCAAAATATGGTCGACGCCGCGCCGCTGCATGACGGCGGCATGCAGGGCGTCGCGCGCCGACATCCGGGGCCGCGAGAGCAGGACGTCGCGTGCACGCTGCACGTCCGCCGCCTCGACCGGAAAGACGTCATCGACCACGCCGGCCAGCGCGTCGAGCGCGGCCTGCATGGCATCGGGACGCTTGATGGCCACGTACCGATGGAGGATCTCCTGCATGACCTCGGCGCTGGTGACGAGCCGTTCGCCACGATGGATGCACCGCTCGATGGCCGCGCGCGCCGCATCCTTGTTCGGGTGCGGCGCGCCGACCAGGTACATGGGAATGTTGGAGTCGATGAAGATCACGGCTCGGTGCCCAGGTAGCCGTGCTCGATGTCGGCGAGCATGACGTCGATATCGGCGGTGGGGTAGGCGTACTGGGCGGCCTCGCGCACCGCGGCCAGCTTGCGGCGCGGTTCGGTGGCGGGTTCATCGCGCCGCGCCGCGCGCAGTGCCTGCCGCACCCACTCGGCCACCGTCATGTGGTGGCGCCGGGCGATGCGGCGGATCTCGGCGAACTCGGTCTCGTCGAGGAGGACTTGGAGGCGCTGACTCATTGGCATGAGTATAGCGGACTCGTTTACGGAAGTAAATGGCATGTGGCCTCCTGGGAGTCCGATATGGTAAATGCGAGGAAGTCGCCGAGCGTCATCAATTCCGTGCCGATCGGTGCATCTCGTTGCCGGTTACCGGCGAAACACCCGCCGATCCGATCGCGTAGGTTTCAACGTGACACGAGACGCCATGTCCGAGGAGCTCATGCAATCCCCCGCCGCCATCCCGCAGACCGCGCCGAGCGCCTCACGTTCGGCGCCGACGGCCACCGAGATGTACGAGGCGGCCCGACTCACCCGGCGCGAGTTGCGCAGCCAGTTGAACGAATTGCAGGGCGAGCGCAGTGCGTTGCAGCACCAGATGGAAGGGACGAAGAGCCCGGCCAATCTCAAGGGCCTCGAGGGACGGCTGACGGCGCTCGATGCGCGCATCGCGGACGTCGAGAAGCAGCTGGCATCGGCCGATGCGATGGTGGCCAATCGGGCGGCGGTGCCGGGCGTGGTGGTCGAGCGTCCGCCGACGAACGACGACATTCCGCCCAGCGTGATGGTCGTGTCCGGGCTCGGGATGCTGATGGTGCTGCTGCTTCCGCTTTCGATTGCGATGGCCCGTCGTGCCTGGCGTCGCGGTGTGCCTGTTGCGCCGGCGCTCCCGGACGGCTTCTCGGAGCGCATGGCCAACCTCGAACGCGGCATGGAGGCGGTGGCGATCGAGGTCGAGCGCGTCGGCGAAGGTCAGCGGTTCGTCACGCAGCTGCTCGCCGAGTCGGAGCGGCAGCGGCAGATGCAGGCGCTGTCGGCCCTGCCGGCTGAGCGCCGCCTCGAGAACGATCCGTTGTAGGCGCGTGGAGGCGGCCCGGCGCGGGGCGCGCCGGGCGAGGCGTCACGCGGACGCCGCGTGCGCCACTGCCAGACCGCCATCGGAACCGGGCATCGCCAGCGTGGCCGGCGTCGCCGGCGTGGCCATCGCCGCCGCGTCGGGTTGCGCTCCGGGCTCGGAGTAGTCGCTCCGCGGCAGGTAGGCGGTGACCGTGGTGCCGTGGTCCGGGGCGCTCTGCACCCGAATGCAGCCGCCGCACTGCGCGAGGATGCCCTGCGCCGTGGACAGGCCGAGGCCGGTTCCCTTGCCGATCGGCTTGGTCGTGAAGAACGGTTCAAAGAGATGCGCCAGCGTGGGCGCATCCATCCCGCTTCCGGTATCGTGGACGGTCAGCGTCACGTGCGGCCCGGGCTGGAGCGGCGCGAATTCCGCGGACATCGCCTGGTCGATGTCGATGTCGTGCGTCTCGATGGTCACGGTGCCGCCGTCGGGCATGGCATCGCGCGCGTTGGCGACGAGGTTCAGGAGCACCTGCTCGATCTGGTTGGGATCGACCATGACGCGGCGCGCGTGGTCCGCCAGGCGCACGGTGAGCGTGGTGCGTTCGCCGGCCAGCCGCTGCAGCATGCCCTCGATGCCCTTCACCAGCGTGCTGAGGTTCACCGGCTCGAGCTTCATGATCTGCTTGCGGCTCAGCGCGAGCAATTGATGCGTGAGCGCGGCGGCGCGTCCCCCGGCGAGGATGATGTTCTGCAGGTCGGCGCGCAGCGGGTTGTCGTCGGGCAGCGTCGTGATGGCGAGGTCGGCCGTGGTGTTGATGACGGTGAGCAGGTTGTTGAAGTCGTGCGCGATGCCGCCGGCCAGGCGTCCCACGGACTCGATCTTGTTGGCCTGCATCAGCTCGGCTTCCATCTGGCGCTGCACCGTGAGGTCGCGGGCGATGGCGACAAAGTGCGTGACCTCATCCTGCGCGTCCCGCACCGCCGTGATGCTCACTCCCGTGAGGTAGTGCGTGCCATCGCGACGGCGATTCGTCAGGTCGCCCCGCCACAGGCCGTGGCCGAGGATGGTGCGCCAGAGCAGCGCGTAGAACGCCTCGTCCTGCAAACCGGATCGCACCAGGTCGCGCGGATTCCGGCCCACCGCTTCCGCCGAGCCGTAGCCGGTGAGGTTCGAAAAGCCGGCGTTGACCCACTCGATGCGGCCGTTCCGGTCCGTGATCATCACCGCATCGGCGGTGGCGTTGAGGGCGGCACTCTGCAGGCGCACCAGCTGGTCGGCGGCATGGCGCGCCGTGACATCGGTCAGCACGAGGCGGCATCGCGCGCTGTCGGCGTCGCGCGTGCCGTCGATCCGAAGGACGACGTCGGCCGTGCCCACGCGGGGCAGCGCGAACTCGCGCGCCTCGACGGCGCCCGTGACAAAGAGCTGCTCGAGGAAGTTGGTGAAGGCTGCCCGCTCATTGGGGTCGACGAAGAGCCCGAAGCGCCGGCGCACCAGGTGCGAGCGATCGAGGTCGAGCAGGCGCGCCCCCGTCAGGTTGATCTGCATGATGGCGCCGCTCCGATCGACCGTCAGGTACCCGACGGGCGCCAGATCGTACAGGTCGATGTACCGGGCGAGCAGCGACTCCACCTCGTCGCGCGACTCCCGCAGCGCGTTGTTCTGCATCTCGAGTTCGATCTGGTGCACCTGGAGTTCGTGCACGAGCCTGGAGGTCTCGTCGGCGGTGCGTTCCCCGGTTTCGGGCAGCGTTTGCCGGGCCATCTGCTCCTCAGCCCGGTGGCGCAGCGATGCGGCATCCGACAGGTCGTTAAGGCGTTGGGTCATGGGGAGTGCCTCGATGTGAAGTGGAGCATGTCGGCGGGCCGGTGCGTGACACCGAAGCGGCAGGCGTCGGGACCGGTACGGGGTTCCGATCGGCATGCTCGATTTGCCGGGTCTGCGCCTCGATGTGCAGCTCGAGACCGGCCTGCGTGGCGCGCAGCTGTTGCTCCAGTATCGTGGACGCGGTGATGTCGGCAAAGGTGATGGTGACGCCGTCGACCATGTTGTCGAGCGTGCGGTAGGGCATGATGCGGGCCATGACCCAGCGCCCGTCCTGCGCGGCGGTCCGCTGTTCGTGCACGGCGAGGGTGCGAAGCACCTCGCGCGCGTCGTCGGCCAGCGCGGGATAGTCGAGTGTCGAGGCGAGATCGGTGATGGGACGACCGGCGTCGCTCGGCACCAGATGGAAGATGCGAGTCGATCCCGCCGTGAAGAGTCGCACACGCAGGTCGAGGTCGAGGAAGACCGTGGCGACATCCGTGTTGTCGAGCAGGTTCTTCATGTCGTTCGTCAGGCGGGACAGCCCGTCCACCCGGGCCTGCAGCTCCTGATTGAGCGTCTGCAGCTCCTCATTGAGGGACTGCATCTCTTCCTTGGAGGTCGTGAGTTCCTCGTTCGTGGACTGCAGTTCCTCGTTGGTGGACTGCATCTCCTCGTTCACGGTTGTCAGCGCCTCCTGCGAGCCCTGATGGTCGGCGCGCACGAGGCGCAGCTCCCGCTCGGCCACCGACAGGCCGCGGCGCAGCGTCGCCACGGTCGTGCCGGCGGCGCGACGGACGCTGCGCGATGCGGGCTCGACGACGGGCATGGCCACGTCGGTGAATACCACGGCCGCCAGGCCGCGCAGCACGCCGGCATCGTCAATGGGATGCACGGTCACATCGATCGCCCGCGCGCCGGCGTGCGTCGCGATCTGCACCTGTCGGCGCGTGACGGCCTGCTTGAGCTTGAATGCCTTGCGAAAGCCGGCCGCGAGTTCCTGTCGCAATCCATCGCGCGCCATCGCGAACAGATTCCAGTTGGCCTTGCCCGCCGCGGGCTCGAGGTACTTGCCGGTGCGCCCGCTGACGAAGAGAATGTCACCCTTGGTGTTCACGAGCACGCCGGCGGGCGCGTAGCTCTGCAGCAGCAGGTGCGCCGCGTCCGCCATGCTGCCGCCCGGCTCGCGTGGTGCGCTGGCCAGCAGTTCCGCCGCCGGCAGATGCCGGGCGGCCGCCGGGAACTCCACGGGAATCGCCTGCGCTCCGGCCTCGAGGCGGCGAAAGAGCCGAGCCTTGATGTCGATTGGCGCAAAGAGCGAGGTCCCGTCTCCGATGGTCTCGGCGCTCCCGAGGAACAGAATACCGCCGGGCTTGAGGCCGTGGTGGAACCGCGGCAGGAGCTTGTGCTGCGTCTCGGGTGTCAGGTAAATGAGCAGGTTGCGGCAGATCAGGATGTCGAGCTTGGAGAACGGCGGGTCCGTGGTGACGTCGTGGGGCGCGAAGATCACCGTCTCGCGGATGGCCTTGGTGACCCGGTATCCGTGCTCCGTCTTCAGGAAGAATTGTTGCAGCCGCTCGGCCGACATGTCGTCGGCGATGCTGGCCGGATATGTGCCGACGCGGGCCCGCTCGATGGCGTCATGGCTGAGATCGGTGGCGAAGATCTGGACCACGGGTCTCGGCTCGGGTGCCAGGGCCTCGAGCACTTCGTGACAGAGGATCGCCAGCGAAAACGCCTCTTCTCCGGTGGAGCAGCCCGCGACCCACGCCCGCAACGGTTGCCGGGGGGCGGGCGCGGCGGTCACGTTCGCCGCGATCGCGGTCTTGAGCGCGTCCCAGGCGCTCGGGTCGCGGAAGAAGCTGGTGACGCCGATCAGGAGTTCCTTGGACAGCAATTCCACTTCCTGCGGATTCTCGCTCAGGAAGCGGGCATAGGTGGCGATCCCGTTGACGTGGTGAAGACCCATGCGGCGCTCGAGTCGACGACCGATCGTGTTCTGCTTGTATTGCGTGAAGTCGCGGCCGGTCTGTGCCTTCACGATCCCGAGCACATCGTCGAGGGTGCCGGGTGCATCCGCGGCGGACGATGGGCTGGCGATGGCACCGGGCAGCGCCCGTTGCAGATGTTCGACGATCTTGCCGGGCAGGGACTCCACGGCGGCGACCACGTCGGCCACGCCGGCGGCGACGGCGCTGGCCGGCATGCCGTCGAACTTGGCGGTGGCCGGTTCCTGCACGAATGCGACGCCCCCGTGCGCCTTGATGGCGCCGAGGCCGAGTGTGCCGTCGGTGCCCATGCCCGAGAGAATGACCCCGATGGCGGGAGCGAGGGTGTGTTCGGCCAGCGACTCGAAGAGATGGTCGATGGGCAGGCGCAATCCGCGCACCGACGTCGGTGCGGTCACGTGCAGCACGCCGTCCTCGATGGACAGGTCGGCATTGGGCGGGATCACGTACACGCAGTCGGGTGCCACGAGCAAACCGTCGCTGACCTGCGTGACGCGCATCGGCGTTGCGCGCTGCAGCAGCGCGGCGAGGATCGCCTCGTGCGTCGGGTCCAGATGCTGGACGACGACGAAGGCCATGCCGGAGTTGACGGGTACATGCTGCAGGAACACTTCGAGCGCTTCGAGTCCACCGGCCGATGCGCCGATGCCGACGATCGGAAAGGCCGCACCAACTGGGATCGCCGGCGGGGCGGGGAGGGTCGCTGCCGCCGGTTGCACACCGACGGCGGAGGCCACCTTCGTGCTGCGGGCGCGCTCGGCGGCATGCGCCATGCGGTTCGCTCCAGGGTGGAAGAGCCGACCGCGGCGCCCAGATGGCGGGGCTGGTCGACTGCCATGTCCTCGCGCACGAGGACTCCCTGAAGACTACGGGAACCCCGGGGTTCGGCCTATCGCACGTTTGGGCGATATTGGCTTAGTTCCGGCAATTCAATACCCCCGTTCGCGATCCACGACCCAGCGTGGCGCGCGCCCCTGTTCGAGCTCGCCCAGACATTCCAGGAAGCCGTTGGCCGCCCCCTCGACGGAGGTCGGTCCCGAGCAGTGCGGCGATATCATCACGCGCGGATCGTTCCAGAGCGGCGACGTTGGGGGCAGCGGTTCCACCGCGAAGACGTCCAGCGCCACCGCGCGCAGCCGTCCGCGATCGAGCGCGTCGGGGAGCGCCGCCTCGTCCACGACGCTGCCGCGCCCCGCGTTCAGCAGCACCGCACCCCGGCAGCGGTCCAGTACGGCGCGCGAAAGCAGGCCGCGGGTTCCCGGGGTGTCGGGGAGGGTGAGGATGATCCAGTCGTGCGCCTCGACCAGCGATGCCAGCGCCAGGACGGGATGCACCGCGCGAAAGGCGGGGTGCTCGCCTCGCCCCGAGCGCGACACGCCGGTGACCTCGACTCCGAGGGCGGCGAGCCTGGCTGCCACCGCGCTGCCGATGTCGCCGGTGCCGACGATGAGCGCCCGCGTTCCGGCGACCGGCGGCAGGTTGCGTGGCGTCCAGCGATGTGCGCGTTGCTCCTCCGCCAGCGCCGCGAGCTGCTGCTGGATGGCGAAGATGCGTGCCACGACCCACTCGGCGATGGCGGGTCCGAACGACTCAGGCGTGCGCGTGATCAGCAGGGCGGGGTCGAGCGGTGGCGGGGACAGCCAGTCGTCGACGCCGGCCCCGGTGCAGTGCACCCAACGGACGCTGCCGAGCGACGCCGCGCCTGGTGGCCGCTTGAACCCGACGTAGGCGTCGGCCCACGCCAGGTCGTCGGGCGTGACGTCGGTGTGGAGTGCGCCGCGAAACGCGAGGTCGGGACGCCGCGCGCGCAGGGCCGCGACGATCTCGGCGTGTGCACGCGTGGCGACGAGGATATGGCGTGGGGCCGGCGGGAGGCCGGACGAGTGGTCGGAAGCGGTCACGGCGTGGACTGAGAGGGTCGGCCTGGCGTCGCGAATTCAGAGGAATCTCGGGGACGTCGGCGAGCGCGGCAAGTTGCGCGTCGCCTTGTCGCTGCGTGGTCTCGCCGACATCTTCCCGCGACTATGGAATATCGTCCGTTCGGCCGCACGAGCTGGCCGGTGTCGACGCTCGGCTACGGCATGTGGGGCCTCGCGAGCTGGTCGGGGTCGGACGAGGCGTCGGTGCGCGATGCGCTCGAGGCTGCCGTCGCCACCGGCGTCACCTTCTTCGACACCGCGTGGGGGTACGGCCGCGGCGCCAGCGAACGCCTGCTCGGCCAACTCGTGCGGGCGCATCCCGAGCGTCGGCTGTACGCGGCGACCAAGATTCCGCCGAAGAACCTGGCGTGGCCGTCGCGGCGCGAGTTCACGCTCGACGACTGTTTTCCGCCGGATCACATTCGGGAGTACACGGCACGGTCGCTGGAGAACCTGGGACTGTCCTGCATCGACCTGATGCAGTTTCACGTCTGGGAAGATGCGTGGGCGAGGGACGAACGCTGGCAGCGCGCGATGGACGATCTGCGCGGCGAAGGGCTGGTGCGGGCCGTGGGCGTGAGCGTGAATCGCTGGGAGCCCGCGAACTGCCTCGACACGCTGCGCACGGGGCTGGTGGACGCGGTGCAGGTGATCTACAACATCTTCGACCAGTCGCCCGAGGACGAATTGTTCGCGCTGTGCCAGGCGCTCGACATCGCGGTGATCGCGCGCGTGCCGTTCGACGAGGGGTCGCTGGCGGGACAGCTCCGTGCGGACGCGACCTTTCCCGAGGGCGACTTCCGGCGCATCTACTTCGGGCCGGAGAACCTGGGTCCCACCGTGGCGCGCGTCGACGCGCTGCGCGCGGCGCTTCCACCGGAGCTGCCGCTGCCCGAGGCGGCGCTGCGGTTCTGCGTCTCGCATCCGGCGGTGCGCACGGTCATTCCGGGGATGCGGCGCGCGGCGCACGTGCGGGCGAACGTCGACGCCGTGGGGCGCGGTGCCCTGAGCGCCGATCTCATGCGTACGCTGCGCGCGCACCGCTGGGATCGCGTGCCGGCGCCGTGGAGCCTGTAGCGCGCGTCAGTCGAGCGTCGAGGCCTTCTGGCGCAGGATGGCCACCACGCGGTCGGCCAGGATGCGCAGGGCGGGATCGGGATCGGCGCTGGCGGCGCGCACGGGTCCGGCGACGCCGAGCACGCGTCCGGAGCGGGCATCGATGACCTCGGCGACGAACTCATGCGTTCGTCCCGAGCGGAAGTAGGCGCCGGTCACGACCAGCCGCGAGCGCGTCCGCTCGACGAGCCGGCGCGTCTGCCGGGCGAGACTCGAGTCGGCGACGGGCGCGGTGCGCTGCATGCGCGATGGCAGGGCGACGTCGGCGTTCACCACCTTCAGGCGCGTGCCGGCCATCACCGCCGCGGTAATGATGTCGCCGGCCAGGGCGCCGAGGTGCACCGTGGCGGAGTCGCCCGAGTCATTGACGAGGTCGGCGATCACGACCTGATCGGGATCGAGCCGGGCGCCCGGGCGGTTGTTGCGTGACGTGCTGAATCCGATCACGACGATGACGGCGAGCGCGGCCAGCGCCAGCAGGCGGGCGAGTCGCCGATGGCCGGGGGGCGGCGCGAGCAGGCGCGAGCCATCGGCGAGCGCGATGGCGGCAAGCGCCGCCGCGAGCTCGTCCGCCGAGGAGAAGCGCGCGGCCGGATCGAGCGCCGTGCATCGTTCGATGAGGGTCGCGAGTTCGGTCGGTACCTCGGGGCGCGCCGCGCGGACATCCGGCCACGGTTCCTGCGCGCGCCGCGCGAGCAGTTCGAGGGGCGCCGACGCGTCGAACGGCAGGCGGCCGGTCAGCATCTCGTACAGCACGACGCCGAGGGCGTACTGATCGGCGCTCGCATCGAGCCGGTGTTCGCCGAGGAGCGCTTCGGGGCTCATGTAGGGGATGGTGCCGAGCGCGGTTCCCGCTTGCGTCAGCCGCTTCGTGTCTCGCTCGCCCGACGACGGCTTGCCCGCCACGTCGGGTGTCGACGGCGTCGCGTCGGCGGCGCCCGGAATGGGCGCGGATGCGGCGAGGCCGAAGTCGGTGAGGACGGCGTGACCGGACTCGACGAGAATGTTGGCGGGCTTCACGTCGCGGTGCACAAAGCCGCAGCCGTGCAGGTACGCGAGCGCCTCGGCGGTCTCTCGGGCGAGGCGCACCGCATCGGCGATGGCGAGCGGTCCCTCGCGAATCAGGTCGGAGAGCGGGCGCCCCGCGGCGACCGGCATCACGGCGAACAGCCGGCCGTCCGTCAGGCGGCCGGAATCGAAGAGCGGCAGAATGTGCGGGTGGCGCAGGATGGCGGCGACACGGATCTCGCGCGCAAAGCGCGCCTCGGCGGCTGCCGACCGGAGGTGGCCGTGGAGAATCTTGACGGCCACGTCGCGTTCGTGCCGGGTGTCGCGCGCCCGGTACACCACGGCCGTTCCGCCCGCGCCCAGCACGTCGCCGAGTTCGAGGCCGCGCTCGTGCAGGGCCGGTTCGGCCCGCAGCGCATCGCGTTCGGAGGCATCGGGAATGGTGGACACGGCGCGCGAGGTCGAGGGGGACGTTCCTGACGGTGTTACAACCGGCGGCGCGGAAAGTTGGCGCCGGCGGGCCTCAACCGGTGTCGTCCGCGTCGAGCATCTGGCGAAAGTACCCGCCGGCGGCGCGCAACGCATCGGGCGTACCCTGCTGTTCGACCTTGCCGTTGCGAATCACGACGACGCGATCGACGTCGGTGAGCATCGACTTGCGGTGCGCCACGAGGAGCGTCGTCCGCCCGTGGGCAGCCCGCGCCAGCGCCTCCTTGACGTTTGCCTCGGTGCGATAGTCGAGGTTGGCGGTGGCCTCGTCAAGCAGGAGCACCGTGGGTTGGGCGACGAAGGCGCGGGCGAGAAGGATGCGCTGGCGCTCGCCGGCCGACAGCTGCACGCCGCGCTCGCCGACCGTCGTGTCGAGCCCGTCCGGCAGACCGTCGACGAACAGGGCGAGGCCGGCGAGCCGCACGGCCTCCCGCACCTCGACGTCGGTGGCGGACCAGCGACCGTAGCGCACGTTGTCGGCAATGCTGCCGCGAAAGAGCATGCTGTCCACGGCGACGCCGCGGACCAGCCGTTGCACGGAGGAGGGCGCCACGGTGGCGAGATCGACGCCGTCGATGAGCACCGCGCCCTGCTGCGGACGGTACAGGCCGGCCACGAGATCGGTGATGGTGGTCTTGCCCGCACCCGACGGTCCGACGAGGGCGACGCGTTCGCCCGGCTCGACGCGGAACGAGACGCCGGTCAGCACGGGGGAACGGCCATCGTAGCCGAACGTGACGTTGCGCAACTCGATGGCGCCGTGCGGCGCGACGAGGGCGGGGCGGGCCTCGCCGGCCGCCACGGGTTCGTCGAGCAGCCGGCGGGCGCGGCGCAACGACGCGAGGTGCTGCTGCATCTCGGTGTACAGGCGCGTCAGCGACTCGATGGGGGAGTAGAGTTGCTCGAGGTAGGTGAGGAACAGGACCACGGCGCCGGGGGTCAGTTCGTGCCGCAGCGCCTGGTATCCGCCCAGCGCGAGCACGCCGGCCTGCGACGTCACGACCACGGCCGACTGCCACAGCGCATAGCGTTTTTGCAACCGCTGGCGCCGCACCCAGACTTCATAGGCGTCGGTGAGCATCGTGCCGAGTCGTTGCGCCTCATGTTCGGTGGCGCCGAACGCCCGTACCGTCTTGATTCCGGCAATCCCCTCCTGGATGCGGGCCGAGATGTCCTCCCACGCGCCGTAGTAGTCGTCGAGGTCGGTGTCGAGCGCGCGCACCATCCGCCAGGTGACGAGCGCGTAGACGGGCACCGAGACGAGCGTGACCGCCGCCAGCCGGAGGTCGACGAAGCACATCACGACGAGAATGGCGACGAGCGTGAACAGCTCCGGCCAGACTTCGTGCGCGAGGCCCGTGACGATGGGAGAGATCTCGCCGGCCTGGTCCACCTGGCGCGCGATCTTGCCCGAGGCGCGTCCGCTGAAGTACTCGAGCGGCAGGCGCAGCACGTGGTGGTAGGTGCGCCGGATGTAGTCGCGCTCGATGTCGCTGCCCAGCCGCGTCGCGCGATTCTCGCCCTGCGCGGCGAACCACTGCGAGAGCAGGCGCATGACGACCATCAGGACGGCGCCCGCGGCGACGGTGGCGAATGCCTGCGGCAGGGTGCGCGCCTCGAGTTCGAGCGTGGCGCGCAGCGGCACCGACACGATGCGCAGCGCGCTTTCGCCCAGGTGCGCGGTCGTCTGCAGCACGTCCTGCGTGAAGCGGCCGATCAGGGCGTTGGTGTCGTCGGCGACGAGCAGTCCCGCGATGTCGTCGATGATGGCCGAGTAGATCCACGGCTCGATGAGCGCGGCCAGCGTCCCCATCGACACGAGGGCGGCGATGGTGCCGACGGAGCGCCAGCGGCCCCTGGCCAGCGTCAGAATGTCGCGCCAGGCGGCGGATTTCTCGTGCGGCATGGCATCCCGGAGCAGAGGCATCGTGCGCTCAACGATACAGCTGCTGCATCGCCTCCGTCATGGTCTGGGCGTACCCGCCCTCGATCACGTGCCGCGTCGCCCGCTCGCCCAGCGCCTCAAGCGCGCGCGCCGCCTCGAACATCGATTCCACACGGAACGCATCGCCCGCCAAGTGACTGAGGTACTCTTCGGCCGCGGTCAGGTAGCCCATCATCCCGGCGCATTCGCAGGGGCAGAACACCTTCCCTGCCGCGCGCAGCATCTCCTCGTCGACCGGGTTCGGCATGACGAGGTTCTCGGATCCGCTGATGACCTTCAGCCGCGCGTTGGCCGCGCACCATTGCACCGTCGCCGTGTCGAGCGAGCCCCCGGCGGCGTTGAGCACCAGCGCGTCCATCGGCTGCGCGAGAAAGTCGGCCTTGCGGTCCGGCGCCCAGCACGTCACGCCGCGCGCCTCGAGGTTGGCGCGGATGTCCTCGCGCGCCTCGACCACCAGCACGGTGGCGCCGTCGGCGAGCAGGCGGTCGATGATGTGCCGGCCGATATTACCGGCGCCGATCAGCCCGATCACCGATTCCTTCAACGCTATGCCCGCGCCCTTCAGTTGGCCGACGAGCATCCAGTAATTGCCGACCGCCGTCGGAACGCTGGTGTCCGCGACCACGCTCCCCTTGTAGCGCTCGTTGAGGTAGCGCAGCGAGGCCGTCGCGCCGTCGCTCATGACGCCGTGGCCGAGGTCCTGGCCGGTCGTGAGGAAGAAACCCTGTTGCTCCACATCCTTGAAGCACGCGATGGCGAAGTCGAGCAGTTCCCGGTCGCGCGGTTCGCCGACGCGCGATCCGGGCGCGGGATGCAGCACGCACTTGCCGCCGACAATGCGGTTGAAGTCGCGCTGCACGTGCGGGCCGCCGACCTTCAGCAGGCGCGACCAGTAGACCTTCTCGTCCATCCCGATCGCGAGGTCGATGGCCTCGTGGTCGGCGTTCCAGCCCGGGAGGCTGGTGCGCGATTCGGGGGCGATGCGGAAGCCGCCGAGCGAGAGCATGCGCGAGCCGGGCTGGGCGTTGGTTGCGATGCTCAGAATCCACGGTTCGGTGGCGTGCGTGTAGTGGTAGACCCAGACGCGGGCGGATGGATGGCGCCCGATTTCGGGCGCAAGCTCGAGTGTCTCCTCCGGGGAGAGCACGGTTTTCAGCATGCCAGGCATTGAAATTGGCGGCGTTGAGATCGATTGGGCGCCGGCGCCTCGATGCGCCGCAACCCGATGTCCAAAGATACCGAGAGGGTGAATGGGGGGAAACGCACTCGATCGGCGAGCGCTTGCGGCGAGGCGATGTAGATTTCGCCCCTGACTTCGTAGTAAGCTGCCGTCCGCCGTCCGCCGTCCGCCGTCTACCGTCTACCGTCTACCGTCCGCCATCAAGCAATGCCCCGCCTCTCCTCACGGTTCTCGTCGCTCCCTGCCTACGTGCTCGCGTCCATCCCGCAGAAGAAGCGGGAACTGATCGCCCGCGGCCTGGATGTCATCGATCTTGGTGCGGGTGATGCCGATCTGCCGGCGCCGCCGAAGGCGGTCGAGGCGCTCGCCGAAGCGGCGAAGGATCCGGCGATGTCACGCTACGGATTCGGGCTCGGGCTTCCCGCATTCCGTGAGGCGGTGGCCACGTGGATGGCGCAGCGGTTCGGACAGCGCTTCGATCCGCTCTCCGAGCTGGTGCCGTTGATCGGCAGCAAGGAGGGAATCGCGCACCTCGCGCTCGCCTACCTCGACCCGGGCGACGTGGCGATCATTCCCGATCCGGGCTACCTGTCGTACCTCGGCGGCACGCTGCTGAGCAGCGCGCAGCCCTACCTCTATCCCATCACGCCGCGCACCAATTTTCTGGTGGAGGTGGACGAGATTCCGGCCGACGTGCGCGCGCGGACGAAGATCCTATACCTGAACTACCCGAACAACCCGACCGCCGCCGTGGCCCCGCGCGACTACCTGAAGAAGGTCGTCGCGTGGTGCGCGGCGCACGACATCCTGCTGGTCTACGACAACGCGTACAGCGAGATGACGTTCGACGGCTACGTGGCGCCGAGCATCTTCGAGATCGATGGTGCACGCGAGGTGGCGCTCGAGTTCCACTCGCTGTCGAAGACGTACAACATGACCGGTTGGCGCATCGGGTGGGCCGCGGGCGCGGCGAGGTTCACCGCGCCGCTCGCCAAGCTGAAGGGCTTCGTCGACACGGGGCACTTTCTGGCCGCCCAACGCGCGGCGGTCGCCGCGCTCGAGAGCCACGCCGAGTGGCTGCCGGGCAACCTTGCCACCTTTCGCGCGCGCCGCGACGCGGCCGTGGCCGCCTTCCGCGCCGAGGGATTCGACGTGGCGGTGCCCAAGGCGTCGATGTACTTGTGGGTGCCGCTGCCCGCCGGCGTCGGGTCGATGGAGTTCCACGAACGGCTGATGCAGGAGGAGGGCGTGATCGTGCTGGCCGGCAAGGCGCTGGGCGAGGGCGGCGAGGGGTTCTTCCGCGTCTCCTTCATCACGTCGCCGGCGCGGCTCGAAGAAGCGGCGCGGCGGGCCGGACGGGTGTTGCGGCGCATGACCGGCCGGGAGTAGCCGCTGCGACTCGAATTCGGCCGACGCTGGCCGACGCTGGCGCGCCATCGGGAATGAGAACAGACTCCACGGCATCGTCCGACCACATCATGAGGAACATCGTGTCACGCCACTGGACCGCCTCGCGCACGCTCGCCCTGGTTCCGCTGACCGCCCTGCTGTCGGTCACGCTTGCGGCCCAGGCGCCGACCCGTCAACCACCACCGGCGCCGACGCCCGACGAACGCCTCGTCTCCTCGATGCATGCCGTGTCGAGCAATGCGATTCTCGATTGGGTCAAGGTGCTGTCATCCGAACGGTTCGCCGGCCGCCTGACCGGGACGCCGGGGTACGACTCCGCCGCCGCGTGGTCGGTGGACTTGCTGCGCAGTTGGGGCTATCAGCCCGCGGGAGACAGGGGCACCTGGTACCAGACGTTCCCGAACCCGTACACCTTGGTGCGGCCGGGGACGGAACTGTCGGTGCACGTTCCGCAGGGCGGGGGGCGCGAGATCGTGAAGTCGTACGCGTGGGAGCGCGACTTTTTTCAGGGCTCGACGTCGGACTCTGGCACCGTGACGGCCGAAGCGGTGTACGTGGGATACGGCGCCACGGCGCCCGAGTTGGGATACGACGACTACGCCGGCGTGGATGTGAAAGGGAAGATCGTCGTGGTGGAACCCGAGGCGCCGATGGGTCCCGAGCCGGATACGGCGCTGTTCCGGAAGTGGCGGCCGTACTCGTTCCACGACTACAAGATGAAGAACGCGGCCCGCCATGGCGCGGCCGGCATGGTGTACGACTACCACCTCGCCAATCCGAACGGCGTCTGGGTAAAGGGGTTGATCCTGACGTACGTCAGCCGCACGGTGATGGACGACCTGTTCGCGGGGCTTCCCGTCACCCATGCGCAGACGGTCGACCAGATCCGGCAGACGCTCGCGCCGGCGTCGCGGCCGCTGGGCAAGACGGTCACGCTGTCCAACAATACGCAGCATCATCCCGAGGGCATCGGGTCCAACGTGATCGCCATCCTGCCGGGGAGCGATCCGGTGCTCAAAGATGAGGTCATCGTCCTTGGCGCCCATCTGGATCATCTCGGCTACAATCACGAACTGATGCCGGGCGCCCACGACAATGCGTCGGGGGTCGCGGTGCTGCTCGGCGCCGCGGAGGCCTTGACGCGAGCCAAGGTGCCCCTGAAGCGCAGCGTGCTGCTGATCCTCTTCGGAGCCGAAGAGCAGGCGGTGAAGGGCTCGGAGTATTACGTGGCCCATCCCGTCGTGCCGAACAGCAGGATCAAGGCGTTTCTCAACCTCGAGAGCGTCGGGCGCGGCGAGCGCATCGGCGTCTCGTCGGGGAAGGAGTACCCGGAGATCTACGCGGCGCTGGAGCGCGCCAACAATCAGTACGTCCACCGGGTGATGGGCGCGTCGTCCAACAGGAACCTCGCGCGGCCGCGGCAGGATGCCGCGCATTTCCTGTGGGCGAAGATTCCGACGGTGTCGATCGGCGTGGGGGGTGCGCCGCCGCTGCCGTACGCCACGTATCACACGTCGAAGGATCGCTGGGAAATCCTGACGCCCGAGATCATGGAAGACCTCGCGCGGATCGTTTTCCTGTCGACGGTCGAACTGGCCAACCGATAGCAACGCCCGGCACCTGCGGCGCGAGCGCGCCGTTGGTCGAACACGACGCGGCCTGCGCGTCGCCTCTCTCGTCCACCGCACCACGGAGCTTCAATGCACCGACGTTTCGCTCTACTCGTCCTTGCGGCGCCGCTTCTCGCGGCGCTGCTCGCGCCGCTCGGCGCGCAGCAGCCGGCCCCCGCCGCGCCTCCGGCCACGGTGGCACCGACCGCCACCGCGCGGCGTGCGTTCACCCCGAACGACTGGTACAAGGTTGCCACGCTTGGCACGCCGGCCGTGTCGCCCGATGGCAAGCTGGTGGCGTTCACTGTGACGACGGTCGTGGAGCGCGAGAACAAGCGGCACAACGAAGTCTGGGCAATGCCGACGTCGGGCGGCGCCCCCGTGCGGTACACGTCGCCCGGCTACGAAAGCTCGAACCCGCGGTTCTCGCCCGACGGGAAGTATCTCTTCTTCACGTCGAACCGCCCGGGCGGCCGCGGAGCCACGTGGGCGCTGCGCATGGACCAGCCGGGGGGCGAAGCGATGCAGGTGGAGAACTATCCCACCGGCTCGGTGCCCAAGGACCGGAGTTTCGCCGTGTTCACCGATGTCGTCGACACCACCGGTGGCGGTGACGGCATGCGCGGTCCGGGCGGCGGTCGGGGTGGACCTGGCGGCATCGCCATGCCGGGCGGCGCGAGGAGCGCCGCGAACGCGATGGCGATTCCGCCGTTCGGCGCCATCACCAAGCCGGTGGACCAGGCGCGCTTCGACGGCCGCCAGATCGTGAACTTTCCCTACAAGGCCAACGGCATGGGCTACCTGCCCAATGCTCGGCAGGCGCGCAGCATCCGGCAGCAGCAGATCTTCACGCAGAAGTTCGACGGGTCGAAGCGCGTGCCGGTGACCAACACCCGGTACTCGCATCGTGAGGCAACGGTGTCGCCCGACGGCAAGTGGATCGCGTTCACGGCCGACGCGCAGTTGCGCCCCGATTCTGCGGTCGTGCAGATCGCGGACTCGCTGGCGAAGCTGCCGTACGATGCGCTGCGCGACGAGGCGCCGCGGAACGACCGCGACATCTTCGTGATTCCCGTCTCGGGAGGCGAGCCGCGCCGCGTGGCTTCGCTGCAGGGCGATGAGAGCGGCCTCGACTGGTCGCCCGACAGCAAGAAGATCCTCTTCGTGAGCCGCGCCGAGCGCACCAGGAACGCGCGGCTGATGCTCATCGACGCCGCCGGGGGCGCGCCGCAGAACCTCACCAATGGCTGGCAGTACGAGCCGGCGAGCGCCGAGTTCCTGCCCGGCGGCGAGATCCTGATGAGCGCCGACATCGGGGCGCGCACGGCGCTGTTCGTGGTGACGCCGAAGAACGGCCAGATGCGCGAAGTCATCGGCGGGCGCCGCGTCATCCGCGGCTTCGCGCACGACGAGAAGGCAAAGCAGGTGGCCTTCGTCGCGACCAGCGTCTCGCTGCCGACGGAGCTGTACATCGCCGACCTCGACGGCAAGAACGAACGCAAGCTGACGTCGTTCAACGACCCGGTGAACGCCGAGATCGCGTGGAGCGACGCCGAGCCGTTCACCTTCCAAGGCGTGGGCGGCCTCACCATCGAAGGCTGGGTGATGAAGCCGTTCGGCTACCAGGCGGGAAAGAAGTACCCGCTGGTGCTCTACATCCACGGCGGCCCGCACTCGCGGTACGACGAGGGCTGGTTCGACGAATTCCAGAACCTGGCCGGCGCGGGGTTCATGGTGCTGTACACCAACCCGCGCGGCTCGAGCGGCTCCGGCGCCGACTTCACCTTCAGCACGCGCGGCCGCTGGTTTGCCGAGGATTTCAGGGACCTCATGCAGGCCACCGACCTCGCGGCGCGGCGCGCCGACGTGGACAGCACGCGCATGGGGGTCACCGGCGGATCGTACGGCGGCGTGATGACCGCGTGGGTGGAGTCGCACACCACGCGCTTCAAGGCTGCCGAAACCGACCGCATGATCAGCAACTGGTGGTCGTGGTACGGCGCGAGCGATGCGCAGGGGCTCACCGAGTTCGAGTTCTACGGCAAACCGTGGGAGAACCCGGCGATGTACGACACGCTATCGCCCATCCGCTACGTGACCCGGGTGAAGACCCCGACGCTCATGGTACAGAGCGAAGAGGACTTCCGCACGCCGATGGCCGACGCCGACCAGTGGTTCATGGCGCTCAAGAAGCAGGGCGTGCCGGTGGAGTGGGTGCGCTACCCGCGGTCCAACCACGATCTGTCGCGCACGGGCGAGCCGTGGCTGCTGGTCGACCGGCTGGGGCGGCTGAGGCAGTGGTTTGCGCACTGGTTGACGCCGTAGCGGCCATCACGAAGCGCGAAGGACTAGAAGGGGCGCGAAGGACCGCAACGGTCGTCTTCGCGCCCCTTCGCGTTGATCGTCGCGGGCGGTATTTCCGGGCCAGCGTTATGGCCGCCGAACGACCGCTCCGCCTTTCATCACCAGCTCCACGGCCCGTACCGCGCGGATGTCGCGCGTGGGGTCGCCCTTGACGGCCACGAGATCGGCGAGCAGCCCGGGCGCCACGCGCCCCACGCGGTTCTCCCAGTGCAGCATCCGGGCGTTGCCCGACGTGGCCGCCTGCAGCACCGCGAGCGGCGTCATGCCGTACTCGACCATCAATTCCATTTCCCGCGCGTTGTCGCCGTGCGCGTACACGCCCACGTCGCCGCCCATGCACAGGGTCACGCCGGCGGCGAGCGCCGCCTTGAATGACGCCCGCTTGGCCGTGATCGACGCCGGCTCGGGGTCGACGCCCTTCTTCCAGCCCGCATACTGCCGCGTCGCATCCCCGGCGGCGAGCGTGGGGCAGAACGTCACATTGTGTTCCTTCAGGAGCTTCCACGTCTCGTCGGTGCCGCCATCGCCGTGCTCGATGGTTTCGACGCCCGCCATCACCGCGCGGCGAATCCCCTCGGCCGTGCTGGCATGCGCCGCCACGGGGCGGCCGCTGCTGCGCGCCGCGTCAACGATCGCGCGCAGTTCCGCCTCGGAGAACGACGGCATCGTTTCGCCGCGCGGCCCCCAACGATAATCGGCGTACACTTTCACCCAGTCGGCGCCGTGCGCAATCTGGTCGCGCGCCACGTGCACGACTCCATCGATGCCATCGGCCTCTTCGGCCCCCTGCGGCGGGTCAAAGCTGAAGTCGGTTCGCCTCGGGGCATAGCTTCCCGTGACCACCATCGCGCGCGTTGTGACCACGAGTCGCGGCCCGGGCACGATTCCCTGGTCGATGGCCTGCTTCAGCCCGACGTCGGCGTAGCCCGCCCCTTCGGTGCCAAGGTCGCGCTCCGACGTGAAGCCCGCCATCAGCGTGGCGCGGGCGTGATTCACGGCCCGCGCCGTGCGCAGCGCCAGCGGTTCGCGCAGCACCTGGTCGTTCCACACGGTCTCGTTGTACGGGTGCAGGAGCAGGTGCGAGTGTCCTTCGATGAGCCCAGGAATCAGCGTGCTGCCGGGCAACTCGATGACGCTGGCGCCCCTCGGCGTGCCCACCTCGGCGGCGGGGCCGACCGCGGCGATGCGCTCGCCGCGCACGAGCACCGTCCACCCGGCCCGTGGGGCGTCGCCTGTGCCATCCCAGACCGCCGCGGGCTTGAGGAGAATGAGCGTGTCGCGAGTCTGCGCCGCGAGCGGCGCCGCGACGAGCGTGAGCAGAAGGAGTGCGCGCATGGTCGGCCTACCCAGGTCCGTCGTGAGTCGTCAATCGAGCTTCGGAAAATCCGTCACCCCGCCCGACACCGCAAACGCCATGAACTCCGAACTGTCGGTGGCCAGCAGCCTTACGCGCGAGGACGGCACCACGAGCAGCTGCCCCGACCAGGCGTAGGAGTGCGGCACGTACACGACCGCCGACGCATCCACGCCGAGCCGGTCGGCGGACGCCTGCGTGAGAAAGCCGAGCACCTTCACCTCGCTGCCGAGGCCCAGCTCGAGGAGCACCGGCTGGCTGAACCGCTTCTTCTCGCCCACGAAGGCGCTCAACACGTCCTTGGTCGACGTGTAGAGCAGGCGCACGAACGGGAGCCGCGCGAGCAGGTCTTCCAGCAGGCCCATCGCCGACCGCGTGAGGAGGCTGGAACCGAACACGCCGATGAGCGTGATGAGGGCGAGGGTCGTGAGAAAGCCGACGCCCGGGATGCTGATGCCGAGCCAGCCATCGACCTTCACGAACACCCGATAACAGACCCAGGCCGTGACGAAGAGCGGTACGGTGAGCACGAGACCGCGCACAAAGTAGCCGAGGAGCCGTTTCATGGATGCGGGGTCAGCAGGTGGAGCGAACGATGCGTAACGTATATGCCCGAAGGCAAATGCCCTTCGCGCTCACGGGAAGATAACTCCAGACCCCGACCAAGCGATGAACATCCGCCACTTCCTTACCGCCGCCGTACGCGCCCTGCTACCGTGCGCGTTGGCTACCGCCCTTGTCGCGACGCTCCTCGCGCCGCTGGCCGCGCCCCTCGCCGCGCAAGCCAAACGCGCCATCACGCAGGACACCTACGACCAGTGGCGCACCATCACCGGCGCGACGCTCTCGCCCGACGGCAAGTACGCCATGTACACCGTTGGTCCCGTGGTGGGCGACGGCGAGGTGGTGATTCGGGCGACGTCGGGCGACTCGGAGTGGCGCTTTGCCCGCGGCTATACTGGCCGCCCGCAACTGCAGCCCGCGGCCGATTCGGCGGCGTTGTTCAGTGCCCCGCCCGCGCAGTTCTCGGCGGGCTCGACCGTCGCCGTCTTCATGACATATGCGACGCGCGCCGAGTTCGAAACGGCGCGCCGGGCGAAGCCACGGGCGCTCCCTCCGCCGCGCACGTCGCTCACCATCGTGGCACTCGCCGACGGCAAGGCGCTGGTGATCCCGCGCGTGCGGTCGTTCCGGTTCGCGCGTGACGGCGGCAAGTACCTCGCGTATCTCATGGAAGCCGACTCGGCCGCGCCGGCGAGCGGTGGGGCATCGCCGGCCGGCGGCGGACGCGGCGGCGCCCGTGGCGGTGCTGCGGGGAACGCCCGCCCCGATCCGGCGGCGCCCCTGATGCTCCGCGACCTCGCGACGGGGCAGGAACTCAAGATCGACGACGTCACGTCGTACCTGTTCGACGAGACCGAAAAGGTGCTCGTCTACTCGACGATGTCGGCCGACAGCACGAAGTCCGGCGTGCACGTGCGCGATCTCGCATCGGGCGCCGTGACGACGCTGGCGTCGGGCAAGGGCAACTACCGGTCGCTGGCGGTGGATCGCAAGGGCGCGCAGGTGGCCTTCGTGACCGACCGCGACGACGTGGCCGCGGCCAAGCCGAAGTTCGCCTTGTACTATGCCTCGTTGGTGCTGGCCAAGGGACAGAAGGGCCCGGTCGTCGCGGCGAAGGTGGTGGACGCGGCGATGGTTGGCGCCGACCAGCTCGTGGCCGACCGTGGACGCGTCGATTTCGTGCGCGACGGCAGTGCGCTGCAGTTCGCGCTGGCGCCGCTTCCCATCGACTCCATTCCGGCCGACTCGCTGGCCGACAAGGCGATCTACGACTTGTGGCACTGGAAGGACACGCAGATCATGCCGGTGCAGAAGCTGCAGGCCGCGCGCGAGCGCAGCCGGACGTGGACCGCGGTCTATCACCCGGTGCTGAAGAAATGGGCCAAGCTCGGCAACGACTCGCTGCGTCAGGTCAACGTGGCGGACAACGGGCGCATTGCGCTGGCGCTCAACCCGGTGCAATACGCCATCGAGCAGACGTGGGGCGAGGGCGGCAGCGACGCGTACGTGCTCGACGCCACGACCGGCGCGCGCACGCTCGTCGCGAAGAAACTCGACGGCGCGCAGTTGTCGCCGGGCGGCAAGTACGTGACGTTCTTCCGCGACGGCCAGTGGTTTGCGCATGCCGTCACGGGCGGCAAGCAGGTGCCGATCACCGCCGCCATCAAGGACGTGAAGTTCGACAACGAGGAGTTCGACCAACCCGACACGCGGCCCCCGTACGGACTCGGTGGCTGGACGACGGACGATGCGCGCGTGCTCGTCTACGACCGCTACGACGTGTGGGAGGTCGACCCGGCCGGCGTGGCCGCGCCGCGCAACGTCACCGCTGGCGCCGGCCGCGCCAAGGGCATCACCTATCGCGTGGTCAACCTCGACAGCGAGGATCGGTTCCTCGATCCTACGGAACCGCTGATGCTGCGTGCGTTCGACAGCGAGAGCAAGGCGAGCGGTTATGCGCAGGCCAAGCTTGGCGCCAGCGGCGCTCCGACGGTGCTCCTCATGGGGCCGAAGAACTACGCCGGACTGCAGAAGGCACGCAAGGCCGCGCAGTACCTGATGACGCAGCAGACGTATCGCGAGTTCCCCGACCTGTGGACGGGCCCGGCCCTCGACGCGGTGCGCAAGGTATCGAACGCCAACCCGCAGGACGCCGAGTATCCGCGCGGCACGGTGGAACTCGTCCGCTGGCTCAACGGCGACGGCGTGCCGCTCACGGGAATGCTGTTCAAGCCCGAGGGGTTCGACGCGTCAAGGAAGTACCCGATGATCACGTACTACTACGAGCGCCTCACCGACGGGCTCCACAACTACGTCGCGCCCACGGGGCGCAACGTGGTGAACCCGATGGTCTACAATGCGCTCGGCTACCTCGTGTTCGAGCCCGACATCGTCTACACCGACGGTTTCCCCGGACCGAGCGCCGCCAAGGCGATCATCCCGGGCGTGCAGTCGCTCGTCTCGCGCGGTTTCGTGGATCCCAAGAAGCTCGGCATCACCGGCCAGTCGTGGGGCGGCTACCAGACGGCGTATCTCATCACCGTGACCAACATGTTCGCGGCCGCGGTTCCGAATGCGACCGTGGTGAACATGACCTCGGCGTACGACGGCGTGCGCTGGCAGACCGGCGTGTTGCGCCAGATGCAGTACGAGCACTCGCAGAGTCGCATTGGCGGTTCGCTCTGGCAGTACCCGGAGCGGTTCATCGAGAACTCGCCGCTGTTCAAGCTCGATCGGGTGACGACGCCGGTGCTGTTCATGGCCAACGACAACGACGGCGCCGTGCCGTGGTACCAGGGCATCGAGTTCTACGGGGCGATGCGCCGGTTGCAGAAGGAGGCGTACCTGGTGGTGTACAACGGCGACGAGCACAACCCGACCAAGCGCGCCAACCAGAAGGATATCGACCTCAAGATGCGGCAGTTCTTCGGGGCCAAGCTGCTGGGTCAGCCCGAGCCCGACTGGATGCAGAACGGGATTCCGTTCCTGAAGAAGGGGCAGGACCAGATCAACCGGAAGTAGTCGGCGGGAGTGACGCCAGCAGGGGGCGGAGGGTCCGGGGCGCGCGCCGCCCCGGACCCTCCGCCGTCCCCGTGGCTGGCCACTTGCATAATACTATATAGTGATATAGTATTATATACCTCCACCGGGACTCCCCCATGCCCACGCAGACCCCCTACGGACTCGCCGTCTCGCTCGACCGGCCGTTCGACGCGACCGTCGACGCCACGCGCGCCGCGCTCGCCGCCGAAGGATTCGGCATCCTCATGGAAGCCGACCTCCAGGCGACCTTTCGGACGAAACTCGGCATCGACGCCGCGCCCTACATCATTCTCGGCGCCTGCAGCCCGCCGCAGGCGCACGAGGCGCTTGGCGTCGATCCCAACCTCGGGCTCCTGCTGCCGTGCAACGTCTTGGTGCGGCGCGACGAGGCCGCTGGTCGCACCGTCGTCGCCGCCATCGATCCGGTGGTCGCGCTCGGCGTGGCCGGACAGCCCTCGATGATGCCGATGGCGCACGCCGTTCGCGAACGCCTCGAGCGCGCCCTCGCCGTCCTGGAGAATGCCCCGTGACCGCCGCCACCGGCCGGCCCGCCGCCACCGCCGTCATCGGCTGCCCGTTCTGCCACACCATGAACCGCGTCGCACTCGGACGCCTCGACGACCACCCGCGGTGCGCCGAGTGTCAGAAGCCCCTCCTGCTCGACCGTCCCGTGCACGCCACGGATGACGATCTCTCCCAGGTGATCAATGGCGCCAGCGTGCCCGTGCTTGTCGACTTCTACGCCGACTGGTGCGCGCCGTGCAGGATGATGGCGCCCGTGCTCGACGAACTCGCCCGTGAACGGGCGGGCGAGCTGCTGGTGGTGAAGGTCAACTCCGACCAGAATCCCGTCGCGCCGCAGCAGTTCAACGTCCGCGGCATCCCGACGCTCGTCGTGCTCAAGGACGGGCAGGAGATCGGTCGCCAGGTGGGCTTCGCGCCCAAAGCGCAGCTGCTGCACCTCATCGACGCCGTTTGACGGTCTTGAGGTACAGGAAGAGCGCGCGGATCTCGTCGTCGGTCATCTGCCGGGTGAAGCGGTACGGCATCAGCGAGTCGAGCGGCGTACCGTCGGGTCGCTTCCCCTCGCGCAGGGCACGAAAGAAGTCTTCCTCCGAGTAGTGTCCGGGCCCATGACACCCCTCGCATCCCCCAATTCGCGCCAGATAGCGGCCGTACTCCGCCGACGCGGACATCGGCACGGGCGAGGCGTGCGCGGCGGCGTGGTCGATGGCTTCCGCCGGCAGCAGGGCGAGGTCGCCATGCACCAGCAGGGCGCGGGCGATCGGTCCGACCGAGTTCGCGGCCGGTTCGCGGTCCACGGGGGGTAGCGTCTTGAGGTAGGCGATGAGGGCCGCGGTGTCCTCGTCGCCGAGGTGCTGGAACGCGACGGACGGCATGAAGAGCAAGGCGGAGCCATCGGGCTTGACGCCGTGCCGGATGGCCCGTTCCCAGTCGAGGTCGCTGTATTGCCCTCCGATGCCGCCCTTGCCGCGGGTCAGGTTGGCAGCATGCAGCCGCCCCCGCAGCGGCGCGTCGATGTACGGTCCGCCGCCAAAGTCGGCGCGGTGGCAGTCGGCGCACCGCGCAATGGCGGTCGCGAGGTGCCGCCCGCGATCGACGGCCAGCGAATCGGCCGGCACGGAGAGCGCGTGAGCGGTGATGTGCCAGGTCCGGTCGAGGCGCCGCTGCGAGACGCAGTAGAGTCCGCCCCCGGCGATCGCCAGCAGCACGATCGCGACGATGGCGCTCCACGCGAGTGCGCGCACGATCCGCATCATCAACGCTTCTCCGGGGGAATCAGACCGCCGTCGCCCGCGCTATCGCAAACGCCGGCGAATCCGGATACAATTCCATTCCTGATGACCCTCACCGTTCCTCCCGACTCCACCCCGGCCGCCGAGCCGCAGCGCTGGACCGTCGACGCCGCCAAGCTCCTCTACAATGTAGAAGGGTGGGGCGACGGCTTCTTCGACGTGTCCGAGAAGGGACGCATGGTGGTGCGTCCCGACAAGACGCACCCCGAGCGCACGCTCGACTTGTTCGAGCTGGCGCTCGACCTCGAGGCGCAGGGCGTCGCCTTGCCGGTGCTGCTGCGCTTCTCCGACATTCTGCGGTCGCGCATCGAGGCGCTGCACGGCGCCTTCCAGAACGCGATTGCCGAGTTCGGCTACGGCGGACAGTACACGACGGTGTATCCGATCAAGGTCAATCAGCAGCGGCATGTGGTCGAGGAGATCCTCGCGTTCGGGCAGGGGGCCGGCGTCGGCCTCGAGTGCGGATCGAAGCCCGAGCTGCAGGCGGTGCTCGCGCTGGGCGAACGCACCGACCATGTGATCGTCTGCAACGGCTACAAGGACGAGGAGTTCATGCGCCTCGCCCTCATGGGGCAGAAGCTCGGGCACAAGGTCTTCATCGTGATCGAGCAGCTGAGCGAACTCGACGTCCTGCTGCACGCGGCCGACGAGATGGGGGTCGTGCCGACGGCCGGGATGCGGGTGAAGCTGTCGACCGAAGGTTCCGGCCGCTGGGCGCAGTCGGGGGGCGAGAAGAGCAAGTTCGGCCTCAGCTCGGCGCAGCTCGTGGCGCTCATCGAGCGGCTGCGCACGCTCGGCCGGCTCGACATCCTCAAGCTGATCCACTTCCACCTCGGCTCGCAGATCACCGACATCCGGTACATCAAGCGGGCGATGGGCGAGGTGGCGCGCTTCTACGTCGAACTGCGCCGGATGGGACTGGACCTCACGCACGTGGACGTCGGCGGCGGACTCGGCGTCGACTACGACGGCACGCAGAGCACCAACCAGGCGTCGGTGAACTACTCGGTGCAGGAGTACGCCAACGACATCGTGTACACGATGGCCGAGATGTGCCGCGAGCTCGAACAGCCCATGCCGAACCTCATCAGCGAGTCGGGGCGCGCCCTCACGGCGCACCACGCCCTCCTGCTGATGAGCGTCATCGACGTCGAGTCGCAGGTGGAGCCCACGCTGCCGCCGATCGGTGAGGACGACCACTCGCTGCTGCACGAGATGGCCGAGGATCTCAAGGCCGTCTCGCGCAAGAACGTCTCGATGCGGCGCGTGCGCGAGGTCTACCACGACGCGTCGTACGACAAGGAGAAGGCGCAGGGGCTGTTCTACAACGGCGTGCTGACGCTGACCGAGCGCGCCTACGCCGAACAGCTGCACCTCGGCATCCTGAATGCGGTGCGCGCCGCCGCGCAGCGGCACCCCGACGCGTTCGAGGACATCATCGCCGACCTCGACGCCGCGCTGGTCGACCGCTACTTCTGCAACTTCTCGCTCTTCCAGTCGCTGCCCGACAACTGGGCCATCGACCAGCTCTTCCCGATCATGCCCATCCACCGGCTCGACGAGGAGCCGACGCGGCGCGGCACGCTGCAGGACGTGAGCTGCGACTCCGACGGCAAGATCGACCTCTTCGTTGGCGACAAGGGGGGCGTGCCGTCGCTCGAGTTGCACCCGTTCACCGATGGCGATCCCTATATCCTGGGCATCTTCCTCACCGGTGCGTACCAGGAGATTCTCGGCGACCTGCACAACCTGTTCGGCGACACCAACGCCGTGCACGTGCGCCTGCGCGACGGCGGGTACGAGATCACCGACCTCGTCCATGGCGACACGGTGACCGAGGTGCTCAACTACGTGCAGTTCCGCGCGTCCGACCTGCTGGCGACGTTCCGGCGCAAGGTGCAAGCGGCCTCGGGCATCACGCGCGACGAGGCGAACATGTTCATCGCCGATTACGTCGCGGGGCTCGAGGGCTACACCTACCTCGAGGGCGAAGCGGCGCGCTGAGATCGCGTCGCACGGCCGCGTGTCGGCGGCCGTGCGACGTTCTGGAGCCCGCGCCTACCGCGCCGCGTACCGCTTGGCCACCTCGGCCCAGTTCACCACGTTCCACCACGCGTCGATGTAGTCGGGGCGGCGGTTCTGGTACTTGAGGTAGTAGGCGTGTTCCCACACGTCGAGGCCGAGCACCGCGTGCTTGCCGTCCATGAGCGGGTTGTCCTGGTTCGGCGTGCTCTCGATGGTCAGCGTGCCGTCGCGTCCGGCGACCAGCCACGCCCATCCCGAACCGAAGCGGCCGACGGCCGCCGCCTTGAACGCGTCGCGGAACTTGCCGAAGTCGCCCCACGTCTTGCCGATCGCCGCCCCGACATCGCTGCCAGGCGCGCCGCCGGCGTTGGGCGCCATCAGCTCCCAGAACAGCGAGTGGTTCCAGTGGCCGCCGCCATTGTTGCGCACGGCGGTGCGCACCGCCTCGGGCACCTGGGCGATGTTCCGGCAAAGATCGCCCAGCGTCCAGTTGCCCAGCTCGGGCGCCTTGTCGATGGCGGCGTTCAGGTTGGTGACGTACGCGTTGTGGTGCTTGTCGTGATGGATCGTCATCGTCAGCGCATCGATATGCGGCTCGAGCGCGGCGGGGGCGTAGGGCAGGGGAGGCAGCGTGTGTGCCATGGCGGGCTCCAGGGGGGCTGAGAGTGGATGCCTCTATACTAGCGCAAAACGGCCCTACCGGTTCCCTTGGGCGGCGCGTCGGGCCCTGATGCCGCCGACGATGGCCGGGGAAATGGAGATCAGCACCACGACGATGATGACTTTCTCGACGTGCTGGGCGACGCCGGGCACGTAGCGTCCGAGGAGGAACCCCGTGAGGAGCATGGACCAGATCCAGGCCGTCCCGCCGAGAATGCTGTACGTGAGGAACGTCCGGTAGCGCATGGCGGCGACGCCGGCCACGAGCGGCGCGAACGTGCGGATGATCGGCATGAACCGGCAGAGCACCACCGTGACCGGGCCCCACTTCTCGTAGAAGGCGTGCGCGGCGTCCACGTGCTTGCGCTTGAAGAACAGCGAGTCGTCGCGCTGGAAGATCTTCGGGCCGCTGAGACGTCCCACCCAGTAATTGGTGTTGTCGCCAAGAATGGCCGCCGCGCTCAACAGCACGCCGAGCAGCGCGAGATTGAACTTGACCGGCGAGTCCGGCGTGGCCGACAGCAGCCCGGCCGTCACGAGCAGCGAGTCGCCCGGCAGGAAGAAACCGAAGAAGAGCCCGGTTTCGGTGAAGATGATGGCGGCGAGGCCGGCCATGCCGGCCCACGCGACCAGGGCGTCGAGGTCGCGGAGCTTGTGGAGCAGGTCGAGAAGAAGGTCCATCGTATTAATGTAGCACGGGCATCAAGAGCGTTCGGACGTGGACGCAGGATCGCGATCAAGGATCGCGAATCGCAATCCTGAGTCAAAATCCTCAGTTATCTTCTTGGCCATGTCGCTTCTCGACCACCTCACCGTCGTCCTCCTCTACCCCCAGGACCCCGTCAACATCGCCGCGACCGTGCGCGCGATGAAGAACATGGGCGTCGGCGATCTGCGGCTGGTGCAGCCCTGTCCCTACGATCCGTTCCGCATCGAGGGGGTCGCACACGGCACGCGCGACCTGGTGGAGCGCATCCGCCACTTCGAAACGCTCGACGAGGCGCTCGCCGACTGCCACCACGTCGTCGCGTTTGCCGGCAAGCGCCGGTCGGCCAAGTGGGACCGGCTCGCGCCGCGCCCGCTCGCCGAGCGCTTCACCAGCGACCTCGCCGACGGGCATCGCGTCGCGCTGCTGTTTGGCCAGGAGGATCACGGCCTCGCCAACGAGGCGCTCGATCGCGCCCACGTGCTGTGCATGATTCCCACCAGCGAACATTCGTCGCTCAACCTCGCGCAGGCGGTGCTCGTGGCGCTCTACGAGTTCCATGTCGCCGCGGGTGACGCCACCCGCACGGTCGAGTCGCACCGGCACCAGTCGGGGCCCGCCACGCACGAGGAATGGGAACGGATGTTCGCCGACGCCCAGGTGGCCCTCGATGGCATCGCCTTCTTCCGCACGCGCAACCCCGAGCTGGTGATGCGGTCGCTGCGCAGTCTGGCGTTCCGGGCCAGGCCCGACGAGCGCGAAGTGACGATGCTGCGTGCCATGGCCATCGAAGTGCAGCGCACGCTCGACCGGATCACCCGCGGCCTGGCCAAGGGACCGTGGCGACGGCGGGACGACTCGAACCCTGTGGACGGGGCTTGACGGCGCGTCCTAATCCGACGGCGCGGAATCGCACAAATTCGGCATGTAATATGACGCTTTGCCTTGCGCCCGCCCGCACCGGCGGTGAACTTTTTCCGTTCCGCGCAGCGCGCCGGATCGTACGCGGCATGCCCCCCTCACTCCTCCCATTCTCCCGGACGACCCCCGATGGCGGGACGCAGGACGTGGCTGGTGCTCACCGGCGTGGTGGCCATGGCGATGGTCGCGTCGCTGATGTCCGCGTGTGCCGGCCGCGATCGACCCGTCGCCGTCGCGGCCGGCACGACGGAGAACGCCACGCAGAAGGCCAACCGCGAGGCGGCGGGCAAGGCCACGCCCGGTCCGTGGGGATACAGCGGCGCGTCGGGGTACACGCACTATCTCGGACAGGGCATCGGCCGGTCGCCCGTGCAGCCGGTCAGGTTCCCGCACCCGGTGCACGTGAACACGCTGCAGATGAACTGCGTGTTCTGCCATTTCGCGGCGTTCAAGTCGCCCGATCCGGGCCTGCCCGCCCTCACCAGCTGCATGGGCTGCCACGCGATCACCGCGATTGATCGGCCGGAAGTGAAGAAACTCGCGGAGGCGTACAACAAGCGACAGCCGATTCCGTGGGTGCGCGTGCACAAACTGCCCGAGTACGTGCAGTTCACGCACGTGCGCCACATCTACGCGGGCATCACCTGCCAGACCTGCCACGGGCAGGTGCAGAACATGACGCAGGTCTTCCAATACGCCTCGCTCAACATGGGCTGGTGCGTGTCGTGCCACGTCAACGGCTACTCGCGCGCCGAGGGCATGCGCGCCGCCGGCTATGCTCCCGATTCGGCGGCGATGGCCGACGAGCAGGCGGGCATCCGCAAGACGGCGTCGTACGACTGCTCCAACTGCCATCACTAGGGTCCGACGCATGACGACTTCCGTGGACCTGGCCAACGGCGTAAAGCGCCGCGAGTTCCTGAAGGTCCTCGGCGCCACCGGCGCCGCGACGGCGATGATCGGCTGCAGCACCGACCAGGTCGAGAAGCTCATCCCGTACGTCACGTCGCCCGACCACACGGTGCCGGGCGTCTCGAACTTCTATGCGTCGACCTGCCGCGAGTGCGCGGCCGGCTGCGGCATTCTCGTCGAAACGCGCGACGGCCGCGCGATCAAGGCCGAGGGCAATCCGGTCCATCCCGTCAATCGCGGCGCCATCTGCGCCCGCGGCCAGGCGGCGCTGCAGGGGCTGTACAACCCCGACCGTTTCCGCGGCCCGATGCTGCGCCAGGGCGGCCGGCTCGTGCCGATCTCCTGGGACCAGGCCATCGATGCGCTGCACAAGGGTGTCGACAAGGCGATGCAGAGCGGCAAGGCGCAGCACGCGGTGTTCATCAACCAGCACGAGCAGGGACTGCTCCACACGTTCCTCGACGAATGGCTGGCCTACCGCGGCATGCCGGCGCACATCAGCTACGACGCCGAGGCGCCGTTTGCCACGATCGCCGCCAACAAGGCGGTGTACGGCGTGGCGTGGCCCAGGCTCGACTTCGGCGCGGCCACGCTCATCGTGTCGTTCGCCGCGGACTTTCTCGATGCCTGGGGCCTTCCCGTGCCGCAGCAGCTCGACTTCGCCGACGCGCGCGGCAAGATCGAGGGCGCCCCGCGCCTCATCTATATTGGTCCGCGCCGGCCGCTCACCGGGTTGAACGCCGACCAGTGGATCGCGGCCAAGCCCGGCACCGCGGGCGACATCGCGCTGATGCTTGCCGGCAAGATGTCGCCGGCCGATGCGGCCAGGGCGACCGACGTGCCCGTCCAGATTCTCGAGGCGCTGCAACGGGAAGTCGCGTCGGCCAGGCCATCGCTGCTCGTCGCCGGCGGCTCGGGCCCGCGCGCGCTGGCCCTTGCCACCGAGGTGAACAGCCTCAACAAGTCGCTCGGCAATGTCGGCGTGACGGTGAAGCCGGCCGAGGCCTACGGTGCGTGGGACGGCGTCGTTCCACCGGCCATGCTCAATGATGTCGTGGCCGCCATGGAAGCCGGCGACGTGCCGGCGCTCTTCGTGCGCGGCGCCAATCCGGTGTACACGACGCCTGCAGGCCTCGGATTCTCGGCGGCCACCCGGAAGGTGCCGTTCAAGGTGTCGTTCTCGTCGGTGCCCGACGAGACCACGGAACTGTGCGACCTGATTCTCCCCGATCACCACGCGCTCGAGAGCTGGGGTATCGCCGAGCCGGTCAAGGGGACGCTCGGCCTGCAGCAGCCCGCCATGGACCCGGTGTTCAACACGCGCGCCACGGCCGATGTGCTGCTGGCGTCGCTCGCGCCGCTGCCGTGCTTTGCGTGCCCGGTCAATCCGGCGGAGGACAAGCAGCACGCGGTCGATGTCGCCCGGTTCCCGAGCGACTATCGCGGCGTGGTGGCCCAGCACATCGGCGGCAACGCGCAGTTGCAGCAGGCGCTCCCCACGGGCATCCTCGCCGGCTCGCTGCCGACGCGGGTCGCTCCCGTGCCGACCATCATGAAGCCGGCGATCGCCGGCGAGGCCAACGGCGACTACTACCTCGCCACGTACGCCAATCTGCTGATGGGCGACGGGCGGGGCGCCAACAAGCCGTGGCTGCAGGAGCTGCCCGATCCGGTCACCAAGATCTGCTGGCAGACGGTCGTCGAGATGCATCCCGAGACGGCGCGCAAGGTGGGCGTCGCGGCCGGCGACCACGTCACCGTGAAGACGGCGGCGGGTGCCATGACGGCGCCGGCCTTCCTGTACATCGGCGTGCGACCCGATACCATTGCGGTGATGGTGGGCCGCGGCCATACCGCGGCCGGGCGCTACGCCAACGGCACGGGCCACGACGCCTGGGGGCTGCTCTCGGCGGCCAACGACTCGGCGGGTGGCTACCAATTGGTCGGCACGCGCTGCACGGTGACCAAGGCCGATGGCCACTCGATGATCGTCACCACCGAGGGGTCGGGGCGGCAGCACGGTCGCGGCATCGCGCGCGCCGCGACGTTGCAGGACCTGCTGAGCGGCCGGGAAGAGGCGCGCGAGACGTTCCCGGGGCAGGCGAGCACCGAATTCCTGCCTGGATTGCGCGCGCCGGTGGCCAACGACGCGCAGGGTGAATTGGGCGATCCCAAGTCGGCGCAGAAGGGAGAGTACGATCCCAATCACCCGAGCGGTCGGGCCAGGCGCCGCTGGGCGATGACGATCGATCTCGCCAAGTGCACGGGCTGTTCGGCCTGCGTCACGGCGTGCTACGCCGAGAACAACATTCCGACCGTCGGCGCCGAATGGCAGGGGCCGATCATCCATCCCGACCGCAAGTTCCCGGGGGCCAACATCACGCGGTCGCGCGAGATGGCCTGGCTGCGCCTCGAGCGCTACTACGAGATCGACCGCGAGTACGCGGACGTGGCGTGGAACCCGGAGCGTCACCCCGAGGCGCGGGTGATCCCGATGCTGTGCCAGCACTGCGGCCATGCGCCGTGCGAGCCCGTCTGTCCGGTGTACGCCACCTACCACGCCCCCGACGGGCTCAACGTGCAGGTCTACAACCGGTGCGTGGGCACGCGCTACTGCTCCAACAACTGTCCGTACAAGGTGCGCTACTTCAATTGGTTCGGGTACGGCGAGCCGGATCGCGCGCAGTATGCGTTTCCCGATCCGCTCCACTGGCAGCTCAATCCCGACGTGACGGTGCGCGGCAAGGGCGTCATGGAAAAGTGCTCGTTCTGCGTGCAGCGCATCCGCGAGGCCGAGACGCTGGCCAAGGTGCAGGGCCGCGCGCTGCAGCCGGACGAGTTCACGACGGCGTGCGCGCAGGCGTGCCCGTCGCGGGCCATCGTGTTCGGCGACGCGGCCGACGCCAACTGGTCGGTGGCCAAGCTCATCGACGATCGCCGCGCGTACCACGTGTTCGAGGAACTGAACACGTTTACCGCCGTGGTCTACCTGAAGAAGATCAACCATCCGGTCGCGGCCGGGGCCACGGCGCAAGAGGGCGGACGATGACCACCGTCGCCTACGAGCCGAGGCGGCCGAACATTGCCACGGCCGACGTGCAACTCCCGGCCGTTCGGGACTACGAGCAGGTCGACGACGAAATCACGGCGACGCTGCGACCCACCAGGGCGTGGTTCGTGGCGCTGCTCGCCGCGATGGTGTGCCTTGCGGTGGGCATCAGTGCGTGGATGTATCAGATTTGGGGGGGGCTGGGGGTGGCGGGATACAACCCCCCGGTGATGTGGGGCGTCTACATCATCTCGTTCGTCTTCTGGGTCGGCATCGGGCATGCCGGGACGCTGATCTCGGCCATCCTCTACCTGTTCCGGGCCGGCTTCCGCACGACGATCTATCGGTGCGCCGAGGCGATGACGGTGTTCGCCGTCATGACGGCGGGGCTGTTTCCCATTCTCCACCTCGGGCGCCCGTGGAAGTTCTTCTGGCTGATTCCGTATCCCAACTGGCGATTGCTCTGGCCGCAGTTCAAGTCGCCGCTCGTCTGGGACGTGTTCGCCATCTCGACGTACCTCACGATCTCGACCACGTTCCTGTTTGTCGGCCTCATTCCCGACATCGCGGTGCTGCGCGACCGCGAGACGAATCCGCTGCGCAAGCGTATCCTCTCGTTCCTGTCGCTCGGCTGGCGGAACACCGAACGCGAGTGGCGCCACTTCGCCCGCGCGTACCTGTTTCTCGCCGCGGTCAGCACGCCGCTGGTGCTGTCGGTGCACTCGGTGGTGTCGTTCGACTTCGCGATGGCGCTGGTGCCCGGCTGGCATACGACGATCTTCCCGCCGTACTTCGTGGCCGGCGCCATCTTCTCGGGCATCGGGATGGTGTTCACCATCATCATTCCCATCCGGAAGTGGTTCCGGCTGCAGCACTATGTGACGCTCAACCACCTCGACGGCGCGGCCAAGCTCTGCCTGGCCACCTCGCTCATCGTCGGCTGCGCCTACATGGTCGAGTTCTTCATCGCCTGGTACGGCGGCGTGAAGGCCGAGCAGGACTACTTCTGGAACCGCGTCTTCGGCCAGTGGTGGTGGGCGGCGTGGATCATGCTTACGTGCAACATGATCCTCCCGCTGTCGCTGTTCTCGCAGAAGCTGCGGCGCAACCCCACGTGGCTCTGGCTGCTGTCGATCACGATCAACATCGGTATGTGGTTCGAGCGGTTCGTCATCGTCGTGCCGTCGCTGTCGCACGAATACGAACCCTGGCAGTGGACGACGTATTCGCCGACGTGGGTGGACTACAGCATCCTGCTTGGTTCGTTCGGTTGGTTCTTCATGTGGTTCCTGCTCTTCATCAAGCAGTTGCCGGTGATCGCGATTTCCGAGGTGAAGGAGATCGTGCCGCCGCGCCTGCGGCACGCGCACACGCCGGGGGCGCACTGATGCGCGGCGTGCTGGGGCGCTTCAGGGAACTCGATGCCGCCGTCGACGCGATCATGGCGTTGAAGCGCGCGCGCCTGGGCGACGTGACCGTGTTCACGCCGACGCCGCGCCACGAGTTCGAGCACGCCGTGGAGCCGCCGCCCAGCCCGGTGCGGCGGTACATGCTGTTTGGTGGCCTCGCCGGCTGCGTGTTCGGGTACTGGATGGCCATCTGGGCGTCCAACTCCTGGCCGCTCGTCGTGGGCGGCAAGGCCATCGGGTCGTGGATTCCGTACACGATCTTCGGCTTCGAGGTGTTCGTGCTCATCGGCGCGCTCTCGACCGTCGCCGGCCTGTTCATACATGCCCGCCTGCCGCGCCTGACGATGCTGGTCGGCTACGACCCGCGCTTCAGCCATGGCGACTTCGGCATCTGGGTGGAATGTGCGCCCGACCAGAGGGCGTCGGTCGAGGCGTTGCTCAAGCAGCACGGGGCGGTGGAGGTGCGCGGTGAACAGTAACGCGTTCGGGCGTCCGCGCGCCCTGCTGCTTGCCGTCCCGCTCGCGCTCGGCGCGTGCAGCTGGTTCACCGACTTCAAGCAGCAGCCGTCGGTGGGGCCGTGGCAGGTGTTCAATGCCGATTCTGCGGAGACCAAGGGATTCCGCGGCAATCCGGCGGGGTCGGTGTCGATCAACGGCACCCAGATGCCCGCGTGGGTGGTGTCGTACGGGCAGCTGCCCAACGTCATCGACTCCATGTCGACGCTGGCCAACCCCGTGCCGGCCGACACGGCGTCGCTGCGGCGCGGCCGCATCTATTTCCAGATCAACTGCGCGCCGTGCCACGGTCGCGCCGGCAAGGGCGACGGCACCGCGACCAGGCTCGGCATGATCCCGATGCCGCTCGTGACGGACCGCGCGAAGAATTTCACGGACGGCTACATCTGGGGCATGATCCGCAACGGCCGTGGCCTCATGCCGTCGTACAATCGCATCGAGGAGATGGACCGTTGGGACGTGGTGAACTACCTCCGCGCCGTGCAGGGAAGGTTCGATGGCGTGGTGGCCGACACGACGCCGGCTGGCCTGCCGGGCGAGACGGGCGACAAGCTGCCTGGCTATACGCGGATCGGTCCCGCGCGCAGCGCGCCGTATGCGCATCCCGTCGTGACGGCAGCGCCGACTGGCGCGGCTGGGACGGCGCGGGCCAAAGCGGCGCAGCCCAAGACGGAGGTCCACCAGCCATGACAGCGCACGAAACCCCGGCCCCGTCGCGCGAGCGCGTGCAGGCCGTCCTGTACACGCCGATTCCGGCGACCATCAAGCACGCCTTCCTGGTGATGTGGGCGGCGGGCTTTGCGGTGTTCCTGTTCGGCGCGGTGCGCGGCAACGGCCGCGCCTGGCAGGCCTTCCACGTGAATTGGCTCTTCTTCACCACCATCGCCTCGGCGGCGGTGATGTTCGTTGCCGTGCAGCGCATCACCACCGCGCGCTGGTCGCGATCGGTGATCCGCATCATGGAGGGCTTCGCCGCCTTCCTGCCCTTCGCGTTCGTCGCCCTGCTGCTGACCATCTTCGTCGGCAACACGCACGTGTATCCGTGGTGGAACGTCGTCGGCACGGACGTGCTGAAGCCCGAGAAGGAGCTGTACCTCGGGCACGGGTTCTTCTGGGCGCGCTCCATCGGCGTGTTCGGCGCGCTGACGGCGCTGCAGCTGTGGTATGTGTGGACCTCGGTGCGACTCGACGTCGGCGTCAGCCCCGACGGCGGGGCGGCGTGGGCGACCGGTATCCGCGCGGCGATGCGCCGCGGGTTCGGCGACGAACGTCGCGAGCTGCACACCACGCACAGCCTGCAGGGCAAGATGGCCGTCGCGATGGCGTTGCTCTTCGGCTTCGGCTGGTGCGTGCTCGCCTGGGACCACTCCATGTCGCTCGACGTGCATTTCTTCAGCACGATGTACGGCTGGCAGGTGTTCATGGGCGGGTGGCTGGTGGCGCTCATGATCTTCAGCGGCCTCGTGCGGTGGTTCAACCGGCTCCTCGGCGCGCAGGACCTGATCACCGAGCGGCAGTACCACGACATCGGCAAGCTCTGCTTCGCGTTCACCGCGTTCTGGGGCTACCTGACGTTCTCGCAGTACCTGGTGATCTGGTACGGCAACCTGCCCGAGGAGACGCACTTCTTCACGCTGCGGCTCACGGGGGCGTGGAAGAGCGTCACGGTGTCGGTGGCCGTACTCACCTTTGTGCTCCCGTTCTTCGGCCTGTTGAGCGTGAAGGCCAAGACCTGGACGCCGACGATGCTGTTCTTTGCGGCGTGTTCGTTCGTCGGCCTCTGGCTGCAGCGCTATACCGAGGTGTATCCGTCGATCTACGGCCCGCGCCGGGCGGGCGACCTGCCGCTTGGCGCATGGGAAGTGGCGCTGTTCGTCGGGTTCCTGGGGGCGTTCGGCTGGCTGTACAGCCAGTTCATGGATGGCTTCCCGAAGATGCGCATCTTCCTGATGACGTCGGCGTACCGGGATGAGGTGCAGGTGCCGTGTGATGTGGAGACGATGGAGCCTCTTCCGGCGCACGAATAGGAGCGCGGCAGACGGCGGACGGCGGACGGCGGACGGCGGACGGCGGACGGTGGACGGTGGACGGTGGACGGTGGACGGTGGACGGTGGATGCGGACGATCAGGGAATCTCCCTCGACTTCCTCGAGGCATTGCGCCGTAGGGCGGTCAGGAGGGCTACGAGGCGTGGCGTGAGCTGGTTCAAGCGTGCGACGAGGAGTTGATGGACCTCGGCGGAGATCAGCCCCGCCTCGACAGCCATCCCCAGATGGCTCTCGGTTTCCTTCGCCGAACCGATGGCAATCGCGACATATCGCGCGAACGCTGCTTGCGACTCACTTCCGGCGCCCTCCGCCAGATTGGCCGCGATGGACCGCACGGCGCGCATGAGCTGCCATTGCAGATCCCGATCCGATATCGATTCGCACTGTTGACGAACGGCCGACACGAGCGCCTGCGCTTGCCCATAGACATGGAGCTTGTTGAGGGGGTGCATGCTGCACGTTGAATAGGTCCCCCTCGCGCGGCGCAACCAGTTTCGCGCGACGGCAATCAATTTCCACTCTCTGCTCCACCGTCCACCGTCCACCGTCCACCGTCCGCCGTCTGGTCGCTCCCCACACCCTGACTTAGATTTCCACACCTCGGGGCGTTAGCTCAGCTGGGAGAGCATCCGGTTTGCAACCGGAAGGTCATCGGTTCGATCCCGATACGCTCCATGTTGCTCCATTTTTCGTGCGGGGCTCGGCGGCATGCTGGGCCCCGCATGGCTTACCGCCCACGTGCAGCGTTCTTTGTCAGGTTGTAAGGTAAACCCGTACATAACATCCACCCTATTACGCTGGCCTCACTGTTGACCGATCGACTGATTTCTGTCGTGCAGAGTTCAGCCCCCCTTCTGTCACCCGACCTCGCGCTCGACGCGCGAGGCGTCGCGCGCCGGTTCGGCGCGCGCTGGGTGCTGCGTGGGGTAAACCTGCAGGTGCGCGCCGGCGAGATGGTCGGCCTGCTCGGGCACAACGGCTGCGGCAAGAGCACCTTCATGCGCATCGTCGCCACGCTGCTCAAGGCGTCGGCCGGCGACTGCTTCGTGTACGGCTCGAACGTCAAAACCGAAGGCGACTCGGTGCGCCATCATGTGGGGTTTTTCTCCCACGTGCCGGGGCTGTACGACGACCTGAGCGCCCGCGAGAACCTGGCCTTCGCGGCCACGATGCTCGGTTTCCCGTCGGCCGACATCGACGCCGCCCTCGAGCGCGTGGGGTTGACCCACGTCACGCACGAGCACGTGCGCGGGTTTTCCGCCGGCATGCAGCGGCGCCTCTCGCTGGCCCGGCTCATCCTGCAGCGCCCGCGCCTGCTCCTGCTCGACGAACCGTACAACAACCTCGACGTGGCGGGCATCGCGCTGATGAACGGTTTCATCCGCGAGCTCAACGCCGCCGGCGGCGCCGCCGTGGTCGTGCTGCACGACCTCGTGCCGGCCGAAGGGGTGCTCGATCGCACGGTAACCATTCGCGAGGGGCGGGTGCACGTGCCGACCGCCGCCGACCTGGCGCACGGGGGCGCGTCGCCGCAGGCGATCACGGTGCCGGCCGGCGCGGCGGGGATTTCCTGATGGCCTTTCGCGACGACCTCCGGCGTACGCGCGCCATCGTGTGGAAGGACCTCACCACCGAGCGGCGCTCGAAGGCGGGGTTCAACTCGGTCGCGTCGCTGGGCGTGACGATCCTCGTCCTGTTCGGCTTCGCCCTCGGCCCCGACGCGCAGATGCTGCGCGACGCGGCGGCCGGCGCGCTCTGGCTCGCGGTGCTCTTTGCCGGCGTGCTCGCGTTCAACCGGTCGTACCAGGTGGAACTCGACGGCGGCGCGCTCGAGGCGCTGCTGCTGTACCCGGGGTCGCGCTGGGCGATTTTCGCCGGCAAATTGATCGCGAACCTCATCTTCGTGACGCTGATGCTGGTGATCGTCGTCGCGGTGGGGATCGTGCTCTTCCAGGTGCGCATTCCGGCGCAGTGGCCGGCGCTCCTCGGCATCATGATGCTCGGTGTGGTCGGCATCGTGTCGCTCGGCACGTTCTACGCGGCGATGTCGAGCCGCAGCCGGGCGCGCGAGGTGCTGCTGCCGCTGCTGCTCTATCCCATGCTCATCCCGGTGCTGCTCGCCGCGATGGAGGCCACCAAGGCCTTCCTCGGCGGAGATCTGCTCAACGCCTCGGGCGCCTGGGTGCAGATGCTCGCGCTGTTCGACGTGATTTTCCTCGTGGCGACCTTCCTGGCTTTCGAATACGTGATCGAGGTCTGAGCCCTCCCATGTCCATCGCGCCAAACAATTCGTTCGACCCGCCCCGGCCGGCGCCAGCGGCGCTCGGCTGGCTGGCCTTTCTCTTCTTCATCTTCACGCAGGTGTATGCCGTCGTCACGTCGCCCGCCGACGCGATGATGGGCCACCTGCAGAAGATGATGTACGTGCACGTGCCCGCGGCGGAGGTGACCTTTGCGGCGTTCGGGGTCGTGCTGCTGGCGTCGCTCCATTTCCTGTGGAAGGAAGACGAGCGCGCCGACCTGCTGGCCGCCTCGGCGGCCGAAGTCGGGTCGCTGTTCTGCGGGCTCACGCTGGTGCTCGGGATGCTGTGGGGCCGTCCCACGTGGGGCGTCTGGTGGTCGTGGGACGCCCGGCTGACGAGCACGCTGGTGCTCTTTCTGATCTTCGTGGGGTATCTGTCGCTGCGCTCGTTTGTCGAGGATCCGCATCGTCGCGGGCAGTGGAGCGCGGCGGTCGGGATTTTGGGCGCGATCAACGTGCCGATCGTCTTCATGTCGGTGAAGTGGTGGCGCACGCTCCATCAGTTGCCGAGCAACCCGAGGTCGCTCTCGCCGGAGTACCTGCGCGGGCTGTTGCTGAACCTCGCCGCATTCACGCTGCTCGCGGCCTGGTTCATCTGGCGGCGCTACGAGGCCGCACGGTACGAGCGCTCGGCGGAACACGCGTCGCAGGCCGCGGCGCTGGGAGGCTACGATGGATAACGCGGTGACGAACGGCGGGATCGGCTACGTGGTGGCGTCGTACGTCATCACGTGGGTCGTGCTCGGGGCCATGCTGGCGCGCGTGGTAGGCGCGGCGCGCCGCGCCCGGGCAGAGTACGAACAGGCGGTCAAGGGGGAGTTCAGGACATGACGATGAGGAAACGGACCAAGTGGGGCGCGCTGGCCGCGGTCGGCGTGCTCGTGATTGCTTTCGGCTGGCTGATCTATGGCGGACTCGACAGCAACGTCGTGTACTTTCTGACGCCCAAGGAGCTGCTGGCGAAGGGGGTAGAAGGGTACGACAAGCCCGTGCGCCTCGGCGGCCAGGTGAAGCCGGGCTCGGTAGTGTGGGACGAGAAGGCGCTCGACCTGCGCTTTTCCGTCACCGACGGCACGGGGGAGATTGCCGTGCACTCGCGTGGTGCGCCGCCGCAGATGTTCAAGGACGGGCAGGGCGTGGTGGTCGAAGGGCGCTACGGGCGTGACGGCGTCTTCATGAGCACGAGCCTGATGGTCAAGCACTCCAACGAGTACAAGGCGCCGACCAAGGGCGAACGGCCGACGGAGATGTACAAGTCCCTCATGAAGAGCCCGGGGACATGACGCGCCTCCTTGCCTCGAACGCCATCGTCGTCGCGGCCGCCGTTACGGCGCTCGGGGCGGTGTTCGGCCCGGTCGCGATTCGGCGGGGCCGCCGCGAATGGCTGATGTACCTCTACGCGGCGGTCTACACGAACTTCGTGCTCGTGAGCCTGTCGACGCTGGCCCTGGTCTACGGGCTGGTCTCGCACGATTTCAGCATCTCGTATGTCGCGCAGGTGGGCAGCCGTGCGACGCCGACGTTCTACACGATCATCTCGCTCTGGGGCGCGCTCGAGGGGTCCATCGTCTTCTGGGCGTGGGTGCTCGGCATGTACGCCGCGGCCGTGGTCTGGTTCAACCGCACGCGCGAGGGGAACCTCGTGCCGTATGCCGCGACGACGTTGCTCGCGGTGGCGCTGTTCTTCCACATTCTGCTGCTCGGGCCGGCCAATCCGTTCCAGGCCGTCTTCCCGGTGCCGTTCGACGGCCCCGGGCCGAATCCGCTGCTGCAAAACCACATCCTGATGGCGGTGCATCCGCCGCTGCTCTACCTGGGTTATGTGGGACTCACCGTGCCGTTCGCGTTCGCCGTCGGCGCGATGCTCTCGGGCGAGGTGGCCGATGACGCCTGGATCCGCCTGACGCGCCGCTGGACGATCACGGCATGGGGCTTTCTGACGGCGGCGATCATCGCCGGCATGTGGTGGTCGTACGAAGTGCTGGGGTGGGGCGGCTACTGGGCATGGGATCCCGTGGAAAACGCGTCGTTCATTCCGTGGCTCACCTGCACGGCCTACCTGCACTCGGTGATGGTGCAGGAGCGGCGCGGGATGCTGAAGCTGTGGAACCTGAACCTGATGGTCGGCACGTTCGTGCTGACGATCCTCGGCACCTTCCTGACGCGCTCGGGCATCATCTCGTCGGTGCACGCGTTCACGCAGGGGACCATCGGCTACTTCTTTCTCGGGTTCATCGCGATCGTGCTGCTGGCCACGCTCGTGCTGGTGGCCGGCAACAGCGACAAGCTGGGCTCCGAGGGGCGGCTGGACGCGCCGCTGTCGCGCGAGACGGCGTTCCTGCTCAACAACCTGTTCTTCACCGTGTTCATGTTCACGGTGCTCATCGGCACGCTCTTTCCGCTGGTGGCCGAGGCGGTGCGTGGCGTGAAGGTGAGCGTGGGAACGCCGTTCTTCAATAGAATGTCGATTCCGATGATGGTGACGCTGCTCTTCCTGATGGGCGTGGGGCCGGCGCTGCCGTGGCGCAAGGCCGCCGGACCGGAGCTGCAGCGCCGGCTGTTGCCGGGCGTGGTCGTCGGCGTGGTGCTGGCGGTGGCGGCGCTGATCGCCGGGGCGCGCAACGCGTACGCGGTGCTGGCGTTCCTGTTCGCGGGCTTCGCGCTCGGCGTCAACGTCGAGGAATTCGTGCGCGGCACGATCGCCCGCGTGAAGGCGCACGGCGAGGCGTGGCCGACCGCGCTGTCGCGGCTGGTGAGCGGCAACCGCCGGCGCTACGGCGGGTACGTGGCGCACATCGGCGTGGTGATGGTGGCGCTGGGCGTGACGGCGTCGGTGACGTTCAAGGCCGAGCAGGAGGCGACGCTCAAGCCCGGCGAGTCGCTGACCGTGGCCGGCCACACGGTGCGCTTCAAGGGCGCGTGGGGCCGCGAGGAGCAGCAGCGGCAGGTGATTGGCGCGACGATGGAAGTGATGGCTGGCGATCGCGTGACGGGGATCATCGAGCCGCGCATGAACTACTATCCCACGTCGTCGTCGCCGGTGCCCACGCCGCAGGTACGCAGCATGCTGACCGGTGATTTGTACCTGAACCTGATGGCGTTCCGGCCGGATGGTTCTACGATCACGGTGAAGGCCATCTGGGAACCGCTGGTGCCGTGGATCTGGATGGGCGGGCTGGTGCTCTGCATCGGCGCGATCATCGGCGTGCTGCCGCAGCGTCAGCGTCTTGCCGAGGCGCAGTCGGCATCCGGTGCGCCGAGCGCGCTCGCGGAGGGCCAGCCGTGAACTGGAAGCGTGCGTCGATTGCCGCGGCCGCGGCCGCGCCCGTCATCGGGCTGTTCGCGTGGGGGCTGACCCGCGACCCGAACAACATTCCGTCGCCGCTGCCGGGACGCCAGGCGCCATCGTTCGCGCTGGCGGTCTTCGCGCCGGGGCAGGGCGGCGTGGCGCGTCCCATCGGCGACACCGTGCGCCTCGCCGACCTGCGGGGCAAGGTGGTGGTGCTCAATTTCTGGGCATCGTGGTGTCTCGCGTGCCGCGACGAGCACGCCGCGCTGTCGGCCGTGGCCGCGACGTACGAGGGCCAGCCGGTGCAATTTCTCGGCGTGCTGTACAACGACGTCCCCGACAAGGGGACGGCGTGGATTGCCGAGATGGGCGGCCAGTCGTATCCGTCGGTGAACGATCCCGGCTCGCGTGTCGCGATCGACTATGGCCTGTACGGTGTGCCCGAGACGTTCTTTCTCGATGCCGATGGGCGCGTCGCGTTCAAGAACACGGGGCCGGTGTCGGCCGGCATGGTGCGTCTCAAGGTGGATTCGCTGATCGCGGCACACGCCAAGTCGGGAGGCGCCAAGTGATGATTGCCCGTGTGTGGACCCGTGCCGCGATGGCGGCGGCCACGGTGCTCTTGCTCGCCGGCACGGCGATGGCGCAGGCGCCCGCACTGCCGGCCGCGCCCCGCAGCGCGCCGCAGGACAGCGGGGCGTTGCGCGTGCGCGTGCAGGGGACGCTGACCGACGCGCAGAAGAACGACGCGACGCTCGAGTCGGCCACCAAGTCGGTGGCGTCGCAGTTGCGCTGCCCGGTCTGCCAGGGGCTGTCCATCCAGGACTCGCCGTCCGAGCTCTCGCAGCAGATGCGCACTGTGGTCAAGGAGCAGCTGGCCGAGGGCAAGTCGCCGCAGGAGGTGAGGGACTACTTCATCTCCAAGTATGGCGAGTGGATTCTGCTCGAGCCGCAGGCGCACGGCTTCAACATGGTGGTGTACGCGCTGCCGGCGCTGCTGGTGATCGGCGGCGCCGTCTTCCTGATCTTCATCGTGAAGAAGTGGACGGCCGCACCGGCCGCGCCGACGGCGACGGGCGCCGGCGCGCCGACGGACGACGACGACGCGAGTTGACGTCCGCCTACCGGCGGTTCGCGGCGGAGCTGGCGCGGGGATGCTCCCCGCGCCAGCTCGCGCATTGTAACCCGGCGTACCGCGTGCGACCTTTGCACCGACGCTTCCCCGACGGTTGATGCTCGACCCCATCGAACACCTCGCCCGTGACGACAAGTGGTATCTGGGCGCCGGTGACGGCACGCTCTTCGCGCCCACGTATCCCGCCTGGCTCGATACGCCGGGCTTCTGGGACGAGGCGACCGTCTATCAGTACGCGTTTGCGCCGCTGTTCACGGTCACCGTGCTCGACGAGGCAGGACGGGAAGTGCCCGTGCGCGCGGTGTCGCGTCGCTGGACGCCCGCCGACCTGACGGTCACGTACCGGCTCGAGCCGGGGGTCACGGCCACCGAGGTGCGCACGGTGCATC
>Ga0315268_10000378_pt1 | contig 52216 bp, 40 predicted proteins | sample C1_top_MG_FD_204535 | JGI IMG/M metagenome (GOLD analysis project Ga0315268, IMG submission 204535) | Sediment microbial communities from Yellowstone Lake, YNP, Wyoming, USA - C1_top | ecosystem: Environmental > Aquatic > Freshwater > Lake > Sediment | place: USA: Wyoming | collected 2017-08-01 | reverse complement strand
CCAAGAGTGTCCCCCCGAAGATACATGGCCTGATGCTCCTTGGAAGGATGGCAGCGAACGAAGTGAGCGTTGGAAGGAAACCCTAAAAAAGGGTTTCCTTCCAAGAGTGTCCCCCCTGAAGATACATGGCCTGATGCTCCTTGGAAGGATGGCAGCGAACGAAGTGAGCGTTGGAAGGAAACCCTAAAAAAGGGTTTCCTTCCAAGAGTGTCCAAGAGTGTCCGGTTGAGAAAAACCCTCGTTCGAGCTATGATAGACATCTTTGTTGGAATGAAATGATGGACACGATCAAGGTCAAAAACCTGACGAAGCAGTTCAACGGCCTGACGGCCGTAGACCACGTCGCTTTCTCCGTGGAAGAGGGCGAACTATTCGGCTTGCTCGGGCCCAACGGCGCCGGCAAAACGACCACGATCAACATGCTGGCCACATTGCTCAAGCCGACGTCGGGATATGCCGAGGTCGGCGGTTTCGATGTGACCAAAAGTCGGGACAGTGTCCGGAAGAGCATCGGGATTGTCTTCCAAGAGCCGGCCCTAGACGGAAAGCTGACTGGGAGAGAGAACCTGGATTTTCATGCCATGATGTACCGCATCGAGCGGGAGGAAAGAAGGAAGAGGATTGAGGAGGTCCTGAGGCTTGTCGACCTGACCGAAAAGGCCTCCGTCCTCGTCGAAAAATATTCCGGCGGCATGAAGCGCCGTCTGGAAATCGCCAGAGGATTGATCCATAGACCAAAGGTCCTCTTCCTCGACGAGCCGACCCTTGGCCTGGATGCCCAAACCCGGCGGCTTATCTGGGATTATGTCAAAAAATTGAACGCTGAAAACCGGGTGACAATTATTTTAACAACGCACTACATGGAGGAGGCGGATTACCTCTGCGGCCGGATCGCCATCATGGACCACGGCAAGTTTGTGGCCATGGATACTCCGCACAGGCTAAAGGACTTGCTCGGGGGAGACGTCGTCAGCATGGAAGTCGAGGGGAATCCTAAGTCGTTCATGGAAGAAATCCAATCCCTTGGCTGGATCAAAAAATTCAACATCCATGACAGTGACATAAACCTAACGATGGAAAAAGGGGAGAGGCGGATCCCCGAGTTGATCACGACGGCCCAAGGACACGGCTTGACCGTGACCTGCGTCCATTTGCGGAAACCGAGCCTGGAAGACGTTTTTCTCCATTTCACTGGTCGGACGATCCGGGAGGAGGACGCCGGTACTGACGGTAGGAATCGGGGAGGGATGATGAGAGGGCACGGGAGGCGATAGGATGATCAGCTGGATCGCCGTCTATGTTATGTGGCTGAGGGAAATGAAGAGGTTTAGGCGCGCCAAATCCAGGATCATCGGGTCGTTAATCATGCCGCTGTTTTTTCTAGCTTTTCTCGGACTGGGTTTTAACCGCATGGCTGTTCCCGGCCTCAGCGGCGGCGGAGTGAATTACACGCGTTTTCTGGTCCCCGGCATCATCGGCATGACTCTGCTCTTTAGCTCGACCATGCAAGGTCTGTCCGTCCTTTGGGACAAGGAATTCGGGTTTCTCAAGGAGATCATGGTCGCTCCCGTCAGCCGGGTGTCCCTGGTCCTGGGGAGAATCGCCGGAGGAATCACCACGGCCTTGATCCAGAGCTTGCTCATCCTCTTGATTTCGGTGGTCATGGGTTTCCGGGCCGGCGGTCCGGCCTCGTATTTTTTCGCCTTCTTGTTTATGCTCCTCATCGGGTTCACCTTCATTGGGCTGGGCCTCATCTTCGCTTCCAAGATGAAGGACATGCAGGGATTCGGCATCGTCATGAACTTCGTCATTTTCCCGCTGTTCTTTTTATCGGGGGCTCTCTATCCTCTCGGCAACCTCCCCTGGTTTGTCCGTTTCTTTTCCTATGTGGATCCCCTGACCTTCGGCATCGATGGGTTGAGGGGCTCATTGATCCGCGTTTCATCGATGCCGCTCGTCCTTGACTTGTTGATCATGATCGGATTCTCTATGCTCATGGTTTTCTTGGGAGCTTATTTCTTCGAAAAAACCGAAACCGCGTAAAGCATGAGCGTCATTTTTGCATGGATCGAGAATGACTGCCGGCGCTTCTCGAAAATGCTCAAGCGAGGAGGGCAAAATGAGTAGATACCGGGCCAAAAGGCCGCTAGAACTTGCCATTTCTTTTTGGGCGCTTATGGCCGGCTTCTTTCTTGTAAGTCTCTGGGAGATTGCCTGTCAACCTCAGAAAAAAACAGAAGAACAGGCGGTCCGGCCTCAAGCTGCCGAAAAAGTCAGGCTCGGAGTTGAGGTCTTTTTAGAGAGGCACGTCGACCTTGTCAAGGGGAAAAAAGTCGGACTGATCACCAATCCCTCAGGAGTCGACAGCCGGTTGAGGAGCACCATCGACCTGTTTCGCAATAATTCCGACATTCGCCTCGTCGCCCTCTATGCCCCTGAACACGGCGTTCGCGGGAACGCCCAAGCCGGGGAATATGTGCCATTTTATATGGACGAAAAATACGGGATTCCCGTTTTCAGCCTCTATGGACAATCCATGAAACCCCAGCCGGGAATGCTGAAAAACGTGGACGAATATATGCGGTCTTTTGATACAACCCACGCCGGGAAGAAAATCGAGCCGTCGATGACGAAAGATGTGGACGTTCTGATTTATGACATCCAGGATGTGGGAACGCGAGTCTATACCTATGAATCGACGATGGCCTATGCCATGCAGGCGTGCGCCGAGGCGGGCGTCGATTTTATTGTCCTCGACAGGCCGAACCCGATCAATGGAGAAATCATGGAGGGGCCGATCTTGGAATATCCGGAATACAGCTCTCCCGTAGGCCTCTATCCGGTCCCCTTGCGGTTTGGAATGACGATCGGCGAACTGGCCAAGCTTTATAATGAGAAGTTTCTGGAGAAGAAAGCTCGGCTGACGGTGATTCCCATGGAAGGCTGGAAGCGGGATATGTGGTATGACCAATCCGGCTTGCCCTGGGTCATCCCGTCGCCCAATATGCCGACTTTCGAGACCGCCGTCGTTTATCCTGGGCAGGTCTTCCTGGAAGGGACGAATGTTTCGGAAGGCCGAGGGACGGCACGGCCCTTTGAGATTTTCGGCGCACCCTGGATCGACGGCCACGAATTGGCGCTTACGCTCAACGCCCTTGGCCTGCCGGGCGTCATTTTCCGGGAACAATGGTTCAATCCGACGTTCTCGAAATTTAAAGAAGAGATGTGCGGTGGAGCTCAGATCCATGTGACCGACAGGAACGCGTATCGGCCGCTGGAGGCAGCGCTTCATGTTATAAGCACCATCCGGAATATGTATCCAGATAAGTTTGAGTTTCACGAAAAATATTTCGACAAAATTATGGGAACCTCCAAAGTCCGGACGGCCATGCTCAAGGGGGTCGCCGTCAAGGAGATCGTCTCCGGATTCGAAGAGGGGCTCAAAGCGTTCTCGGCAGCGCGCCGACCCTTCCTGCTATACAATTCAGAGCGGCCACGTCCATAGTCAATGAGGTTGAAAAAAGACGTCTATTTTCTTTAAAATAGGGGTCTTTCTCTGAAAGATATCCGGACATCTCCAGGAAGGGGATGGGTCCCCTTCGAGGGGCAGTCCTAAGGAGTGAGAAAATGCCCGTATCGAAGAATTTCCCTTATGCCCTGTCCAACCCGCTGTCTGTCCTCCTGGATAAGTCGCCCGAGGAATTCGGACGCAACGACTTTCTAAAAGTCATCGAGAAGAAGAATATCGAGCGGATCACGTTCCATTACACGGCCCTGGACGGAAAGCTCAAGGAGCTCAAGCTCCCCGTCGCCGACAGCTACCAGGCAGAATGCATCCTGGCTGAGGGAGAAAGAGTCGATGGGTCTCAGCTATTCAAGGGCATGGTCGATATGGGATTGTCGGATCTCTATGTGGTTCCGGTGTTCAAAACCGCCTTCCTGAACCCCTTCGATGAAAACAGCCTCGATTTCATCTGCCGCTACCTTAACAGAGAAGGAGATCTGGCCCCGTTTGCGCCTGATAATATCCTGGCTAAAGCCTGCCGGGCTTTCAGTAAAAATACGGGGCTGGGGCTTCAAGCGTTGGGCGAGCTGGAGTTCTTTCTTCTAACGGACAAGTCCCAGAATATTTTTCCCGCCCAGAAACAGCAGGGCTATCACGGTGCCGCGCCGTTTGTCAAAAGCGGCCAGATCCTGAACGAGATGGTCCATCACATCACCCAGATCACGGGGGCCGTCAAATACGCCCACAGCGAAGTCGGATTTGTCGACAGCGTCCGCAGCGACCTCGATGAGATCAGGGATAAGCGGGCGGAACAACTCGAGATCGAATTCCTGCCGCGTCCGATCGTCGACATGGCCGATTGCGTCGTCCTGGGAAAGTGGCTCATCCGGAATATCGCCTTCAAGCATGGCTGCGTGGCGACATTCACGCCGAAGATCGAAGAGGGCATCGCAGGCAACGGCCTCCATTTTCATTTGGAGTTGGTCAAAAACGGGCTGAATGTCATGATGGATGCCGCGGGGAAACTGTCCGAACCGGCGCGTCGCCTCATCGGCGGGCTCTGCGAATATGCCGATTCCCTGACGGCCTTCGGAAACACGGTCTCCTCAGCCTACCTGCGGTTGGTCCCCAACCAGGAAGCTCCGACCCGCATCTGCTGGAGTGACCTCAACCGCAGCGCCATGATCCGCGTCCCCCTCGGATGGTCGAATGTCCGCCAGTTGTCGAGAATTCTGAATCCCCAAGAACAAAAGGACTTCGAGACAAAGGGGAGCCGCCAGACAGTCGAGCTCCGCAGCCCCGACGGCAGCGCCATTATCCATCTTCTCCTGGCCGGGATGGTGATGGCCGCCGACTGGTCGTTCAAGGAGGACCGGACATTGTTCAAAGAGAGCGGTCCCCTCGAACTCGCCGAAAAACTGCATGTCAAAGGGAACATCTTTGCCGACCAGGAGCTGCTCAAGAAACTGCCGGTCCTGCCGACGAGCTGTGTCGAATCCAGCCGGATCCTCCTAAAGAAACGGGACCATTACGAACGCGACGGAATTTTCCCCCCCAGCGCCATCGATTACGTGGCCAAGCTTCTCCAGGCAGAAAATGACGAATTTATGAATAGCGAACTGGCAGATTTGCCGGCGGATGACCGCCTGCTCCAAACCCGGAGGATCATGCATAAAGACTTGCACCGTCATTGAGATGAAGACATAATCGATGACGCCGCTGAAGCGCAGGCGGGCCGTCTTCCATCATCCAAAGCCCGACCGGTCACAGGTTGTCGAAATATTTTTTGTGACCTTTAAACTCTTGTTCTAAGGTCTTCCACAGCGAATTGAAGCGGGCTTGGAGTTCGTCGTAGAGGGAGAAGTTCTTTGGCTGGGGCTCGACCGAGAAATCGCCCCTTTTGACCAGCTTGGAAGCGATCTCCAGCATATTCGTCTCGTTGCCTCTTTCGAGGGTGAAGCTCCACATGGACTGCAGGGCCGCCCCATAGGCCGCCGCCTCCTGCTCGCCGAGCGTCGTGACCGGCGTTTTAAATATATCAGCGACGATCTGAAGCCAGAGCTGGCTTCGCGCTCCGCCTCCCGTAGCCCGTATTTCAGTCGGAGATAAACCTAAGCTGCGCATCCTGGCGAACCCGTATCCCAGGTTGAAAATTGTGCCTTCCAAAACTGACCGGGCCAAGTGAGAAAGGCTGAAATTCTGTTTTGTCAGGCCGAAGATTGAACCGCTGCCGTGGGGGAGGGCGGGGACTCGTTCGCCGTCGATAAAAGGAAGGAAGACGAGACCTCCGGCGCCGGGCGGAGCCTGGGCCGCTAATTCTTCCAGCTCTTCGTTATTGATTTTATGAACAGCCTTGAAGAGTTCGGTCGTGTTCGTAACGTTCATTGTGCAGAGCAGCGGCAGCCATCCGCCGGAGCTGTCGCAGAAGGCGGCAATCTCGCCTTCCGGATCAACGAACGGCGCGGCAAAATAGGAATAGATCGTCCCTGACGTGCCGAGGCTGAGGGTGCAAACACCTGGCTTGACATTCCCTGTCCCAATCGCGGCCATCATGTTGTCTCCGCCGCCGCTTGAAACGAGGACTTTTTTCAGGCCGTATTTTGCGGCCAGCTCGTTTTTTAGGCAGCCAAGCGGCTCCTTTGGGTGGCGGAGGGCGGGGAGCATCTCTTTCAGGCCCGGGTCGATGGCGGCCAAGGCGTCTTCCTGCCAGGCCCTCTTCCGAATATCCATGAGCCCTGTCCCGGATGCATCACCGTATTCCATAGCCGAAATCCCCGTTAGGTAAAAATTGATATAATTGTGGGGGAGGTGAACAGACGCCAGCCTCGCAAAATTCTGGGGCTCATGCCGCTTGAGCCAGAGAATCTTAGAAGCAGTATATCCAACGGCCAGGTTGATTCCGAGCCGTTCGACGAACCTGTTTTTGCCTCCGAGCGCTCTGATGATGGCTTCGGTTTCTTCGACGGTGGAAGTATCGTTCCACAGCTTCGCTGGCCGGATCGGACGCCCCCCGGCGTCGAGCGGCACAAACCCGTGCTGCTGCGCTGAGACTCCGGCGGACACGATCTCAGAAGCCGGAATCCTGGCTTCTCGCAGCGCGAAGGACAGGGCTTGCTCGAAGGCCTGAATCCAAGTTTGAGGATCCTGTTCGCTTTCTCCCGGCTTTAAAAGAGGGACCGGCCGGTGGGCGGCCAGGCCTCTGCCGAGCACCCGGCCCGTCTCGAATTCGACGATCAGGACTTTTGTCCCCTGCGTCCCCGAGTCGATGCCGATGGCGTACATGACGGCCGCCGTTCAAGAAATTTTACGACAACTTTTCAACATTTGGAAATATCGTCCGAAATCGATGGGCTTGCGGAGGACGGCCTCCTTGTATAATTCCAGATAGCCAGTCTCGCATTTTCGTTGATTCCTTAGATTGGCCACTGTTTTTCCCATGATCCTGCCCTGTGAGACAAAATGGCCGAGCGCCGCCCTGACGGTCGCCTCGTATTTTTCTTTGGCGAGAATGCCTTTATCGGCCGGGGCCGAATTCAGCTGCCCCTCAGCGTTCGAGGGCTCGAAATCGCCCCAGACGGAATAGACGAGGCGGGTGCGGGCGGCATAAGGCGCGCCCAGGTCGGCCAGGACGGGATCCCCGGCTTGCGGCGAGGTATAAATTCCCTGGAAGAACGCGGCCGTATGGTCCCAATGTTCATAATGTCCGCTCGGAAAGACGACCCTCGAGATTTTCTCAGCCCGGAAGATTTTGATGATTCGCTCGAACAGGAATTTGCCGCTTCGGCCAGTCCGGCTGACGCTCTCCATCAGGCAAAAATCCGGAATACCGAAGAAGAAGACATTCCTCTTCTCCACTCCCAACTCCTGATAGGCGGAGAGGGCTTCATGTCTCCGGGTCGAAACGATCGATGCCTTTTCCCGGGGCGTCGAGTAACCCGCATCTCCGCGACAGAAGATGAATACGAGCGGCCGGCCTTTGTTCTCAACGGTCGCCAATAAAAGATATCCAGCGCCGAGGACGATGTCGTCATCATGAGGCGAGAAAAACGCCACGGTTTCTCCCTGGGCCCAGTCGGGAAAGAGAACATCCATGTTGTCACTCCGCCTCAGGGTCTTGAAGTCGATGAATTCCATCATAATACTCTCAGCGGGTTTTTGAGCTTTTTGAGCCAGTTATCCAAGGCGGCCGGGGTATTCTGGTCGAGCCGGAGGAGAAGATAAGCATTCTTTTCATAGAACGTGCTTCCTTTAGGCAGAAAAGTCAGAAGATTGTTCGTCGTGTAATCTGCCCATGTATACAAGAGAGGCCTGACCCAATAGACATATTCGCCATCCGAAGGAGCATAAAAATACGTGCCTGCTTTATGGGAAAAATCTCCGGCGGCATCGAGGTTGCTGTCGGCAGCATTGATCCTCAGACAGAAAAATCCGAAGTTTGCCTTCGCGTTGATGAGCCCTACCCAGCCCAGATCGGCCGGGGCGACATGGCCGAGCCCAAACGGGAGTCCAGCTTTTTCTTTAAGTGGAAGTCTTTGGATCGTCCCTTTTTTGTCCCGGTACATCAGGGTGTCAAAAAGCTCCTTGAACAACACCATTTCATCGTTTCGCAGGGCAATAACGCCCAAATCTTTTTCGACCGACAGCCGTGTTTCGGATAGAAAATACGGAGCCTCCTTCTCGAGAGTGTATTTGACTTCGAGGAGCACATCCTGGAGGCGAGGCAGCGGTCCTTTCCGCGAGTTGGTATAGACGAACGCACCCAGTTTTTCTTCGAAGGCCCGGGGCGGCTTCCAGTCGTAGGAGTGGTCCCAGGCAAGGCCGGGTATGAAGACGTCCGGATTCCAGTGGATGACGCCGGCCTTATTGAAGAGCTTAATGCCTTCCTCGAAATATTCGATGGTGTTGATTTGGCCGCTCTGGGGATGAAATTGCAGCCCAAATTTTTTGTTTTTAATGGATTTCCCCAAGCCTTCTCCGCTGATGACAAAACCTTGGGCCGGCGTGACGGCCGCCAGCCCCTTGAGGACCGTGATGAGTTTTTTTTCATAAGGGCCGGCGCTCAGCGGAGCGGCCAATTTGTAGGTGACGGTCGCTGGATGAGTTTTCGCCGAGCTCTCCGGCGGCGCCGATTCCCTTTGATCGATGATTTGGAAAGGAAGGCGCTCCTTCCCGTCGTAAAGGCTGAAGATGGGATTATCCAATTCGGCCTTGGGAACGGTCATCGTCAGGAATATGATTTCTCCCGCCCGGGCCTGGCCAATTTCTTCTTCAACTCGAAAGATGCGATAAAACCCTTCCTCAAAAAGGGAGGGAATGCCGCCGTCTTTTGGAGAGAGCCCGTTCCAATCGAGATTTTTTGACTCTTCGGAATTTTCAAGCCTGTATATCAGTATGGCTTTATACGCCGTGTTCCCTTTCCAGGCAAAGTGAATCCGGAAATCATAAACGCCTGTCTCCAGGGGTTTCGAGAGGTCGATGAATTTCCCGTTCTTCAAGACGACAAAATGGAGGGCCCTCAGGCCGTTGATTTGAAGATCCGAAATGAGCATTCGATCAGCCTTGACCTCGAGAGAAAATCGGATCAGGTAGTCCGGAGATTCGAAGCTGGGAGAGCCGAAGTCAAGGCCGGACTGGGCGTATGGAGTTCCGGGCAAAGCAATGATCAAGATCCAAAAAAAACCGGGGATGAAAAACGCCTTGAGCTTCATCTTCACCTCCTCAAAATAGCCTAGATGGGCTTGTAATAAGGATTGATCCTGCGGCTCGGGATAGCCGTGAATTCTTGGCCGATGAAATCCTGCACGCACAGGGGCATCTTGTTGTAGAGCCCGATCTTTCTGCCTTTTTTCCAGAAAGAATCCTCGATGACCGCATATTCAACCGGAAAAACAAGGTCATTTTTTTCGTCGAATCCCACGAAAGCGACATCAATCATCAACGCCACGTTTTTCCCGAGCGGCTCATGGGTATACGGGGTGACCGCGCCAAAGCCCTCCTGGCATTCTGAACAGCCGGTATTATGGATGAACGTATAGGGCTCCCGGGGGGTCTGTCGGCGTCCATGGATATCCCTCAGTTTTGTCTTGGCCAAGTAAGCTTTCCCTCGTCGGTCGATGAAGTTTGCAGGAAGCGTTTTTCTGGCCGCCTCAGCCGCGGCGGCGATGATCGTATGATAAAGCCCTTCCAGCGCAACCATAAACCTGCGCTCGGAGCGAGTCCAGGGAAGGCCGGCCTTGACCGTCCTCCTCATGATGCCGTGATAACCATTGAATGTTGGGCTGATGCCCAGGGAAACGAACTCCCCTTTCTGGATGATCCTATTTGTGGCCGGGCCGAGCACGCTGCGGCCTCGGTTGCCCGATGAGACGATCGTCGGGAAACCCGTCCGGCGCGCCCCGAGCTTTTTCATAATGTAATCGGCTACGGCCGCTACGTCGAGCTCCCGGACGCCCGGAGTGAGCACCGCCAGCATGCCCAAAAAAGCGGCATCGGCGATTCTATTGGCTGCGCCGATCAGGTTGAGCTCAGTGGGGGACTTCTCATACTTGATCCGGCGAAGAAGGTCCGTATCGAATAAGACGTTATCGGAGCCGAACTTGCCCTGGAGCATTAGGATATGATCGTGGGGGATGAACTGACCGCTCGAGACAACTGCGATTTTAGGAGCCAGGCCGGCGCGGAAGGAAATAAGCGCGGCTACGACGGCCTCGAGGCTTTGAAATGTGGCGAACCGATAGTCCTCATCGGAGATCTGGAATTCGCGGAGGAGCGCCAGCCCGGCCCCCGAGGCTTTCAAGCAGTCTGCGATGACATGCCCTCCTTCGGATCCCGCCACAACGACGGGCGCGCCTTTGGCAGGAACCAGAATCCCATAGCGCTCGATGATCGGATCAAAAATTCCGGCCAGCCAAGCTAGATCCGAGCGGTCGAGCTCGCTGCCGCAGGCGTAGGCCAAATCATAACCTCTGGCGGCCATGGCCTTCTGGACTTTAGCCCAGCGTGACCTGTACTCTTGCTTCGTAATCTCCAAGTCCCGCTTGATGAGCGGGTTGTGGATTTCGATAATCTTTTCGATGATCTGCGTCTTCATTTTTTCTTCGGGCCTCCGATCGCGCCTTTAACCCCCTCCTCAAAAGGCTCTGTGAGAATGGGCACGATCCAGCCGTCAGGACTTTCGGCGAACGTTTCGACGTCCTCCTTCATGCCCAGGGGGTATTTGAGCATATTGTAAGCCGCGTCGAGAGAAGCGGCGAAGCCTTTGTCTTTTTGATAAACAAACGGAATCCAAGCGTTCCGGTCATAATAAAGGCTGCCCGCTTTGACCGGCAGCAGGCGAGTTTGGTTGTTCGAGCCGAAGGAATAGACAAAGCCCCTTGACATGTAGTACCAGGGTCCGTGCTGGATATAGATATAGGGCTGCTGTTGCGAAGCCTCTCCTCCATGAAGGTTGGGAAGGCTGAGATCCAGGAACAGGCTGGCGAAGCCGATCCCTTTCTGGTCGCTATAAAACGCTACCCAAGGCGTATCGGGCCTGAGCACGGCGGCATGCTTGGGATGCATTTTTGAGGCAGCAAGATTGACGGTCCCCAGCTTGCCGTCCACTGTTCGATAGGCGGCTTTGTTGAACACGGCCTTATTGAAAACGATCTCGGCGTTCCGCAGTGCTTCAACGAAGATGTCCGATTGAATGTGCATCAGGGATTCCATAAGGATAACGGGGGAATGCCTGTAGAAATAGTAAGTAATGCTGACCTGGATGCCCTTGGGGAGGGGCAGGGGAGCTTCACGCCGTAGCGAATAGAATACCGGCCCAACGTCTTCGGCGTAGACCGGGTCCTGCCAATCCGAGCAATGGTACCAGGCATGCGGCGGCGCATAGACATCGGGATTCCAATGGACCGAGCCGTTGGTCTCGAGCTTATGCTCGAGCTTAATGCCCTTGGATTTTTCAAAAACTTCATAGATCGTCCCGCTCTTGGGGTGGAGATTGATCCTATAAAAATCGTTCTCGATGGTCTTCCCCAGCCCTTGACCCGTCACTTTTAAATCCGATTTGAAAGCCGGCTTCTTGGCAGCGGGATTGTTATAGAAGACGAGATAGGTCGCCTTTTCGTGCGGCTTGAGGTTGACCAAACAGGCCAGACTGAAGGAAGTCGTCGGATGATAGCGCTGGATTGTTTGGCCGGTTTTTTCGTCCTTATCGACCATGGCGATGATTTTTGGGTCGCTCCAAGTCCGGACGTCATAGACCTGATGCGGAATTTCCGCATAGATGACATCATCGCCCCGTTTTTCCGCTTTGACAATACGGATCTCATCCGAGGAATTCAGATAGCGACTGAGCACCCCGAACGTGGCGTGAACCGGATAATTCGTCCTCTCGAATCCGTTGTCCTCAAAGAGGACCAGAGAGAGATAGTTCTTCCAAGCTGTGTTCCAGTAACCCCTTTTGGCCGGGGCCGTCCCTTTTTCCGTGAGTGTAAGTGCCTTCTTTGTCTTCACGTTTTCCAGGTCTGCTTGGATCTCGTAGCCTGATTTTCCCTGCCAGCTCCAGCGGACCTTGAGCTCGAACGAGCGGTCGCCGTTTATTTCCGAGCCGGCGAGCTCTTTGCCGTCTTGAAACGCCTCATAATCTTTAGCCCGGATGCCGTTGACGGCGACGCGGACGATATTCCAGGCGCCTTGCCCGAGCGGCGGATCGCTCGAAAAGAGAGCTTTTATGGAATACCAGGGATCTCCGTTGACGGGATAACCGAATTCGAAGCCTTGGCCTTGTGCCTTCGGGACAATAAAGATGAGAATGAGCCAGATAAAAAAAGAACGTTTGCCCATCATTGGACCTCCCATTCGACGTTATTGATGATTTTTGACAGGATGACGGCCGAGATCGTCCCTCCCGCAAGGTAGAGAAGCCCTTCTCCCCAGCGTAAAAAGATGACCTTGCCGATGCCCAACAGGAAGAAAAGAATCACCAAGACTCCGAAGACCCATCCTAAAAAGGGCTGAATCTTCAGCCGGTAGGATCTTCCATGGATGGCGGAAACCGGGCCCCAGAATCCTCCGGGCTTAACCTTTTTGTAAAACGAGAGGAGCTTGGCCTGGCTGTCGGGCGGCGTCAAAAGCGTCACAACAATCCAGACGATGGTCGTGAAACCGACGATGAGGATAATATTCACCGCCCAGGGATCGACTTTGAAACCAAGGCTTTTAAAGATTTTTGACAGTCCGATGACAAGGAAGGAGCCGGGGGCGATTTTCAAATAAATGGCCATCAGCCCGGAGGCTGTGAGCGCGGAAATTTCCGACCAGGCGTTGATGCGCCACCAGTACCAGCGCAGGAGAAGAACGAGTCCGATGCCCCCCGAAAGCTCCATGATCAGGGCCCAGCCCATTCTGACGCTTCCCAGAATAAACGAAAAGCCCGTACCCAAGATGGCCACCAGGACGACCAGAAGCCTTCCTGTCAGGACATAATGTTTTTCGGATCCGTTTTTATTGATGAACGGCTTGTAAAAATCATTGAGCAGATAGGAGCCCGCCAAATTGAGGACCGATTCGATCGTAGACATGTAGGCAGCGAAGAGCGACGCGATCATCAATCCCAGGATTCCCTTGGGAAGGATCCCCAGCATCCGAGGGTAGGCGCCTTCGAGGCTAGCGGCGTCCGATCCTAAGAGTTCCGGGAAGACGATCATCGCGCAGAGAGCAGTGAGGATCCAGGGCCAGGGCCGGATTACATAATGGGCGATATTGAACCATAGCGTCCCGCTGACGGCATGCTTGGGGTTGCGGGCCGCCAGCATGCGTTGAGCCACCCAGCCTCCGCCTCCGGGCTCGGCGCCCGGATAATAAACGGCCCACCACTGGACGAACAGGGCGACAAAAAACGCCAGAGGAAGCGCCTGGCCAAATGATGGAAAAACGGACAGATAATCCTTTCCCGTCTGCCGGGAAATGGCCTGAATGGCCGCTAAGAACGCTTTGATCCCACCCACTTTTTCGACCGAGACGACGGAAAGGATAATAGAACCCAGCATGGCGATGGCGAAGAGAAGCATGTCTGTGGCCACAACGCCCCATAACCCGGAGAGAGTCGTGTAAAAGATCGTGATGAGGATGCAGATGCCCAGGGCCTCCAGTCCGCTCGTCTTGAAGACGGTCTGAATAATTTTGACCATAGCCAGGGTGACCCAGCCGAAGGTGATACAGGAGGCGGGAATGCCCAGGTAGAGAGCCTTGAATCCGCGCAGGAACTTAGCCGAACGGCCGGAATAGCGGATGTCGATGAACTCAACTTCGGTCAAAACGGCCGCCCTTCGCCAGAGATGGGCGAAAAAGAAAACCGTCAGGCTTCCGCCAAATAGAAATGTCCACCAGAACCAGTTTCCAGAAATGCCATCCTTGATCACGATCCCGGTCACGGCGAGGGGAGTGTCCGATGAGAATGTCGTCGCCACCATGGAAGTTCCGAGGAGCCACCAGGGGAGGCTGCGGCCGCTGACGAAATATTCCGAGATGCTTTTGCCGGCCTTCCCGGAATAATAAAGCCCGATTCCGATTGACAGAATGAAATACCAGATAAGGAACACCCAATCGACGGCTGCCAGGTTCATTGTTTTGCCCTGTAAATCAAGGTCCCAATCAGGAAAAATGCAAGCGAGGCAAGGAAGACGGCGATTTTCTGGGCCGGCGTCCGGCAAAAAAGAAACACGGAAGCCAGGAGCGGAATTCCAATGCCCCAAAATCCCAGGGCCATCGGGAGATATTCCTTTTTCGTTTTGGGCATGATTCAGATCACTTTAAAACGGAGCTTGGGGCTGTTTAAGACTTCGCGGTTAACGACAAACCGAGGGAGCTTTCCTGCCAGGTAGGCCCTGACGTCATCCATGATCATACGGCGCACGTCCCATCCTCCCTCTTCGCTGTACCAGGCAATATGCGGGCTGATAATGACGTTATCCATGTGGAGGAGCTCCAAGTTTTGAGCAGGGGGTTCGTGTTCGAAAACATCCAAGCCGGCGCCGGAAATCTGGCCGTCTTTCAGGGCTCTGATAAGATCGTCGGTTTTGATGATGGGCCCGCGCGCCGTGTTGATCACGACGGCGGTTTTTTTCATGCGGGACAAGGCCTGCTTGTTGAGCATACCGCGAGTTTCGTCGGTTACGGGAACATGAATTGTGAGGATGTCGGATCTCTCGAGCAGTTCATCAAAGGGCGTATGTTTGACGCCCAGCTCCTTCATCCGTTTCTTGGGGAGGTAGGGGTCGCAGACCAGGATGTCGACTCCGAAGCCTTTGATTTTTTCGAGGACGAGGCTGCCGATGCGGCCGCAGCCGAGGATGCCGAGAGTTTTCCCCGACAGCCTGTGGAGAGGAGCGATCTCTTCGGAATTCCACTCCTGCCGCTCGATCCATCGCCTGAGAAGCCTGGTTTGGAAATTTTTTTTCTTGTAGGTTTCCAGGATGAGCATCACGGCATGTTCGGCAACATCCTGGCTCGAGGCCGTAGCCTCGTTGGCGAAAATAATGCCTTGGGCAGTCGCCGCGGCTACGTCGACGTTGTCATAACCGATACCGTGCCGGAGGATGAGTTTTGCGGATCGGAGTCCGGCGATCACGCCGGCGGAAAAACGAGCCATGTTGACGAGGACGATGTCGGCGTCATCGACGGCTTCAATGATCTGGGAGGGCGGCGCGTCTTTGAGTTGATAACAGGCAAAGCGGACATTGAGCTTTCGACATTCTTCCTCTTCCCAGACGAGATCGGGTTCAATATAATCGGTGACCTTAAATGTGACGATGCGACCCATAAATGTCTATCAAATTAGATAGGATATTATTTCAAATGTCAAACCGAACTGGAGTGCTTATGACATTGTCTGACTATGCAAAGGCGTCGGATTCGCCCCTTATGCCCCCATAGCGGAGGGGCGATTCCGATGCCTCTCTTAAGATTGATATCGAGAGGAGCTTCCTAGGAACGGGATAATTTCGTCCGGTTTTTCAAGCGAGGGGAGATCTGGCTGATGAGACGCTGGGCCTAGACGTTGATCTTGATCCTTTCGGGCTTCTGGGACTCGAGCGATTTGTGGATGGCTTCTAGAACCGCCGTGTTGCGCACCCCGTCCCTGGCTGTGACATGGGGCTGGCTGTCCTGTTCGATGGCCAGTAAAAATCCTCTCACCGCGGCCGGAAAAGCGCCCTGCCAATCCTCGAAAACCTTGTAGTTCAGGAAAGTCCTGGGACAGACGAATTTCTCCTGGAGCATCGCGTCGACGGCTTCGGCCTGCCTGTCCATCTGAACAGCGCCCTGGCTGCCGATGAGTTCCATAAACGAATCCGGCATATAGGGGCTCGTATTGGGATAGATCCAGACGGCTTCGAAGGTGGCGAACTTTCCGCCCTCGTACGTGACAAGGGCTTGAATCCCATCGTATGTATTGAAGCCTTTTTCAACCAGGACTTTCCGGAAGCCCTTGGCGTAAGCTTCGACAGGATCGGCGTCGAACCACCAGGTCATGAGGTCGATATCGTGACAGGACAGGAACCAAGCGGGAGTCGTCCGAGAAGACCAAGATTTGATCATTTCTGTGGGAACATACAGGGGATTATTTTTGCGGGCATAGCCAATCATGGGCTCCCCGATCTGCCCTTCTAAGATCATTTCCTTGACCTTATGATAGGGAGATAGCCAGCGGTGATTGAAGTTGACCTGGAGTTTTTTCCCCGTTTTCAGGACGAGTCGATGGATCTCTTCGGCTTCCTGTTGTACCGTCGTCATCGGCTTCTCTACGAGGACATGACAGCCGGCCAGAAGAGAATCCTTGACAGGCGCCGCATGGTTGTGGTCGGGAGTGGCGACAGCGACAGCATCGAGTTTTTCCTTCTCGAGCATTTTTCGGTAGTCGGTGTAGCGGGCGGACACACCGAATTCCCGGCCGCTTTGCTCAAGACGTTCTGGAGCGACGTCGGCGAGGGCAACAAGCTCGACCTGGGGAAGCCGTTTGAAAACTCTGGCCACGGCCGTGCCCATAATGCCGGTCCCGATGATTCCTATTCGAATCGTCATCAGATCCTCCTTGGCCTAAGGTCAGGGTTCGAAAATGGCCTTGATAGCTTTCTTCCCTTCGACGGCGGTAAAAAACCCGGACCAGGCTTCGAGCCCGCCTCTATGCGTAATCAAAGGAGAAACGTCGATCTTTTTGTCGGCAATCAGGCGGATCGCCCGGTCCCAGGATGTCCACGAAGTTGAGAGGTTGAAGAAGAAATCGATGGCCTTGAACATGGCCGTGTCGTAGGTAAAACGAATTTTTTCCCGGCCGGTCAGTCCGATAGCTGTAAATCGGCCTATCTTTCTGACGAGCTGCAGCCCGAGATTGATGCCCGTCTCCGCACCGCTGGCATCCACGACGAGATCGGCGCCCCGCCCCGCGGTGGCCTCCATAATCCGTAAGACGACATCGTCTTTCTGAACATTCCAAACGGAATCGATGGCCGGCATTTTCCGGGCCGCTGGCAATCGGACCTCCTCGTCGGCGTCCGTTCCCAACAGGAAGACTGAAGCTGCGCCGCCCGCCTTAGCGGCCATAGCCGCCAGGATTCCGATCGGCCCGGGGCCTATGACGGCGACAGTATCGGCGGGCTCGACTCTGCCCCTTTCCAGAACATCATGGACGGCATTTGAAGCCGGTTCGATGAGAGCCGCCTCGACAAAGGGAAGTCCGTTCGGGATACGGTGAAGCAAGGCAGGTTCAGGATACCTCATGAACTTCGAAAAACAGCCGTCGATTCCCCAGCCGGGAGACCTTTTTGAAGGGCAAAGCTGTCGGTTTCCCGTCCGGCACAGCGAGCATTTTCCGCAGGCCATGGTGTGTGGTTCGCCGACGACGCGGTCGCCTGGACGCCAATCCGTGACTTGAGCGCCAGACCGGACGATGACCCCTGCAAACTCGTGGCCAAGAATGACCGGAGGCCAATAGGGAAACTCGTCGTGGAAGATGTGAATGTCTGTGGCGCATATTCCCGCCGCCTTGATTTCGATCAGGACCTCGTTGTCCGAGATCTCCGGGACGGGGACTTCGCGAAGCTCGATTAGCCCCTGTCCCTTGGCCGTCTTGACCAGTGCCGTCATCGTTTTTTTAGACATGATACAGGCCGCCCCATTGATCGATAAAAAAGACCAGCGTTAGAGCCGCTTTGCGGATATCTTCGATAGGGATATGTTCCTCGCCGCTATGGGCTGCGGCAATCGTCCCTCCGCCGAAAACGACAGCCGGGATTCCCAGCTGTTCGGTATATCGCCAGGAATCGCACGACGCGTTCATGAAGGCCGGTCGGGCCGAAAATCCCGCCTCTTCCGTTGCGTCGATAAGTGTCCGGACAAGAAAATGGTCCGCCGGGATAAATGAAGGATTGCTGTTGAGCATGTTAAAAGAGACCTCCGCCTGAAAGGACGCCACGGCCCGTTCGAGCTTTTCCTGGATCTCTTCGCGCTTGAAAGGAGGAAGGAATCCAAAGACCCCCTGGAGGACGGCTTCCGACGGAGCAGCGGCCGGCCAATTCCCCGAATGGAGCGTTCCGAACGTGCAGGGCATAGGATCGGGGTGATTGGCGATTTTATCGATAGCGTTTCTGGAAACCGTCAGGAGTTCCTGATGAACCCTTTCAATAGCTTCCATAACCTTGACAACTTCTTTGAGAGCGCTCGATGTAGAGGAGGGACTTCCGCTGTGCCCGGCTTTTCCCTTTGTTCGGACTTCGAACCAGACGGCCCCGCGAACCAGATGAGCGACCTGGAGGCCGGTTGGCTCCAAAACGACCGCTCCATCCGCAGCCAGACCATCTCGAACGATTTTCAGAGTTCCGTTCCCGCCGCACTCTTCTTCGACGACCACATCAATTGTGATGTCGCCGCCCGGCTTGAGCCCCAGATCATGGAGGGACCTGAGAACAAGCCAGAGAATGGCCATCTGACCCTTAGCATCGCAGGCGCCCCGGCCGAAGACTTTTCCGTCTTTCGTTTCGGGCACAAAAGGATTTTTCTGGTCCGGGGAAGGGGGGACGACATCGAGATGGGTATTGAAAGCAAGGCGGCGGCCGTTTCGAGTGCCAGACAGAGTCGCCCTCAGGTTCGCTATCCCTTCGTAGCGGAAATTTTTGAGTTTGAACGAATAATCGGGATCGGCCATCAGTGAATCTGGGATAGGGATGAGCTCGGCTGTGTCCGCCAAGGGCCAGGTAGCCTGTTTTAAGAAGATCCCGATATCTCGTTCCTGACCTCTGAGCGATGGAAATTCGATCAACCGGGAGAGAAGATCGACCGCTGCGGGGAGGTTTCTTTCAACGGCTCCGAAAAGCTCCCGTTTGCTCATAACGTTTAAATCTGTAGGATGTCAAATTCCGAATGTATTCTATCACGGAATTGGGGATACGCGTGCTCTTGTTTGATCTTGGAAATGATATATGATACATATCATCTTCGCGAAGACGTTGTCAATGAACAAAGGGGCTGACTGACTATTGACCAAGGACGGCGTCTGAGCTTAAGGAGCGGCCATGAAAACAATCGCGACTTTTGGCGAGATCATGCTGCGGCTGTCACCGCCTCCTCAGGAAACGTTTTTCCAATCGCCCGTGTTGCGGGCGATTTTCGGCGGGGGAGAGGCGAATGTTGCCGTCTCTCTGTCCCTCTTCGGGCACAGGGTTCGCTATATCTCTGTCGTTCCCAAGAATGAGGTCGGCGATGCCGCCGTGTCCGAGCTGCGCCGCCGGGGAGTCGAGACCGATTTTATTCTTCGTCAGGGAAGCCGGTTGGGGATTTATTTTGCCGAGACAGGCGCCAATCAAAGGCCGTCTAAGGTCCTCTATGACAGGGCGCATTCAGGGATCGCCGAAGCGAAGCCCGGGGACGTCAACTGGGATGAGGCTTTTCGGGGGATCGATTGGTTCCATACGACGGGTATTACACCGGCCCTCAGCCAGTCGGCCGCTGACCTGACCTTGGAGGCCGTGAAGGCTGCCAAATCAAAAAACATAAAAGTCTCGATCGATTTGAATTATCGGGGCAAGCTCTGGAAATACGGGAAACGGGCGCCCGAAGTTATGCGGGAAATAGTCCGCTCGGCGGATATCGGAATCGCCAATGAAGAGGACTGCCAAAAATCCCTGGGAATCGAGCCCGGAATTGACGTCAAGGGCGGGACGCTCGATCGAGACGCCTATGAACGCCTGACGACGAGAGTCCTGGATGAGTTTCCCAACCTGTCGAGAATAGCGATCACCTTGAGAGAAAGTTACAGCGCCGACCACAACGGCTGGTCGGCTGTGCTGAGGAACAGGACGGGCTTCGTCCAGGGGCCTAAATATGATATCCGGAATATCGTCGACCGGATCGGCGGAGGCGACGCCTTTGCGGCCGGGTTGATCCACGGGCTTTTAGCGTTTTCTGATGACCGCCAAGCCTTGGAGTTCGCCGTTGCCTCTTCCTGCCTGAAGCATTCTATCCCCGGCGATTTTAACCTAGCTTCGGAAAAAGAGGTGCTGGACCTCATCCAGGGAGATCGGTCCGGACGGGTTCAACGATAGGGGGGCCTGACATGAAAAGAGAAGAAGCCTTGGAATTCATCCTCAAGACCAAAGTCATTGCCGTCATCCGCATGGCTGACACAGAAAAGCTTTTCCAGGTGATCGAAACCATCCGCATTGGCGGAATCAGGGCGATAGAGATCACTATGACGGTTCCAAATGCTCTGGACATCATCAAAACCATGGCCCGGAAAAAGTCATCCGATGTTCTTCTCGGGGCGGGCACCGTGCTCGACGGAGACACAGCCGCCGCCGCTATCAAGGCCGGGGCGGACTTTTTAGTTTCGCCGATCACGAATTTCGAAATGATCGCGGTTTGCCGCAAACTGGAAACATTTGTCGCGCCGGGCGCTTTGACGCCGACCGAAATCGTCGCGGCCTGGCAGCACGGGGCCGATATCGTCAAGGTGTTTCCCGCGACGTCGGTCGGGCCGAAATATTTCAAGGACCTCAAAGGACCGCTTCCCCAAATCCGGCTGATGCCGACTGGAGGAGTGAGCGTTGAGAATGCCAAAGAATTCATAGACAGCGGCGCCTGTTGCGTCGCTATCGGGACAGCTCTTCTCGACAAGAACGCTATCGCCGAGAATAGGTGGGACGTATTGACCCAAAAAGCCCGGCAACTCATCGAATCCTTGGCGGGAATTCGGCCCTAGGAAAATCCCATGAAAAATCATGGCTTCAATACTCGGACCTACCTAGATATGTCGCAGGACTATGAACCGGCCTGTATGAATTGGCAAGCTCCCGTGGTTTGGGACCATGCCCAAGGCGCAGAAATATGGGACGTCGACGGCCGCCGGTATATCGATTGGACTTCCGGTGTGCTCGTGGCCAATGTTGGCCACGCCCATCCGCGTCTGGCCGAAGCCATTTCTCGTCAGGCTAAACGACTCCTTAACACCTTTGATTTCCCGACGCCGGAAAGGCTGCGCCTGGCGCAGAAAATCATCGAAACGACCCCATCCCACCTGAACAAGGTCTTTTTCGTCACGACCGGCGGGGAAGCCATGGACGCCGCCATGCGGCTGGTCAAAAGAGCGACGGGCAAGTATGAGATCTTGTCCTTTTGGGGAGGGTTCCATGGCCGGTCGTTTGGGCCGATGAGCCTCGCGGGGCTGGCCAAGATCAAAAAGAATTTCGGTCCGCTGCTGCCCGGAACCATCCTGGCCCCTTACCCCTACTGTTATCGGTGTCCGTTTGGCAAAGTCCATCCTGAGTGCGAGCTATTCTGTCTCGATTTTATGGAAAAAATCGTTGATGTCGAGTCGGCAGGAAGCCTGGCAGCTCTCGTCGTCGAGCCTTACCAGGGAACGTCCGGCTTTATTTTCCCGCCCGAGGGATATCTGAAAAAGCTCGAAGCATGGGCCAAGAGGAAGCAAATCCTTTTTGTTCTCGATGAAGTCCAGTCCTCCTTCGGCAGGACCGGAAAGATGTGGGCTCTGGAGCATGAGGGCTTGGAGCCGGATATCCTCGTCCTGGGCAAAGGGATCGGCAGCGGGATGCCCATCGCCGCCGTTGTCGCCCGCTCAGAGATCATGGCCGGCCTGGAAAGAGGGGAAATGTCGTCGACCGCAGGAGGTAATCCCTTGAGCTCGGCGGCGGCGCTGGCGGTTTTTGAGATCATGGACGAAGAAAAGTTGGTGGAGAAAGCAGCGGTGAACGGCCTCTATCTAAAGGAGAAACTGCTGGGGCTGAAACGCAAGCACAGGGCGATAGGAGACGTCCGCGGCCAAGGCCTCGTCTATGGAATCGAATTTGTCAAGGACCGGCTGACCAAGGAGCCCGCGTCCGATATGACCCGGGAGATTGTCCTTAAATGTGTCGAGAGAGGGCTCCTGTGCGGCAAACTGGGAATTTACGGGAATGTCATGCGAGTCGCTCCGCCTCTGGTGATTTCGCGGGAATTGATTGACGAATCCGTCGCTATTTTGGACGAGGTCCTTTCCGCAGACTAAGCCGGACTGGAGGATCTTTAGAGTGCTTCAATCCCAAAGCATTCAGCTTCCGGATTACCTGGTCATTCTCTCGTATTTTCTGGTCATCGTGATTGTCGGGCTTTATTTTGCCCGCTACATCCGCCAGTCGAAGGATTATTTTGCCGCCGGCAACCTCATGCCCTGGTGGCTGGCCGGCACATCGTTTTATAAAGCCTCTTTCAGCGCCCTCCTGTTCGTTATCTACAACGAGATCGCCTATAAATACGGGATCGTGGCCATTGTCATCCTTTGGATTTCGCCCGTCAGTATTCTTGTTGGGGGTTATTTCACGGCTCCCCGGTGGCGCCGGGCGCGAGTCATCACCCCGCTCGGCTTTATGGAACGCCGCTATAATTCGCTGGTCCACCAGGTGTTCGTCTGGACGGGGCTGCCGCTGCGCATGTTCGACAATGCCTTGAAGATCCTGTCCACTTCGATTATCTTCGCTGTCGCCCTCCGCGGCTTGGGGCTGACGATCGTCCAATTTATGGCTGTGATCGGCGTCATCATGGTCCTTTATTCATTCCTGGGCGGGCAGATGACGGTGATGATCACCGACTTCGTCAATGTCACGATCTTGGCTGTATCGGTGGTCATGCTCTTTGTCATGACACTGGCGCGTGTGGGACCGATTGGTGAGTTTATTCACAAGCTTCCCCCGACTTTCCTGAACCCCGCACCGGAACCATACGGCTGGAGCTATTTGGTCTTCACGGTTCTGATCATCAATATGCTCACTTATAACGCCAGCTGGGCTTTGGTCCAGAAATTCAATACCCTGAAGAGCGAACGTGAGATCAAGAAGATGCTGGGATGGATCGCTTTCTTGATGTTTATCATGCCGCCCATTTTCTTCTTCCCGGGGCTCGCGGCGCGCGTCCTATTGCCCGGGGTCGAAAACGCCCGCGAGGTTTACGCCCTGATTGCGATGAAAATCCTGCCCGTTGGACTGATGGGGTTTGTCCTGTCGGCCGTGATCAGCTCGACGATGTCCACGCTGGGCTCGGAATTCAACACCCTGTCCGGTGTTCTGACCCGCGATTTCTACAAACGGAAGATCCGGCCGGACCTCAAAGAGAAACAGGAAATCAGGATGGGAAGGATTTTCACCATCTTGATCGGCGGCGTGACTGTGATTCTCGCCATTCTGTTCAATTCCCTGACGGAATTTAACATGATGGACTTGATGTTTCGAGTCTTCAGCGCCTTTGGTCCGGCCATCATGATTCCTCTTGTCCTGGGCCTCCTCGTCAAGAAAGCCAACGCCCGAGGAGCGCTCTGGGGGCTCCTCTTGGGTTCGCTGACCGGCGCCATTCTTGTCTCGGTCAATTTCTTCTTGGTGAAAATATTCACCGCCAAGATGAAGATGGATCCGACGCTTGAATTCTGGCTGCGAAGCGGCTGGAATTCGGCAGCGACCGTCTTGAGCGTCGCTGCGACGTTTCTCGGCCTGTGGCTCGGAACAGCGAGCCGTCCTACTCCTCTGGAAGAGCGGCGCCGCGTCGAGGAGTTTTTTGCTGACTTGACCAAACCGTTTCTGGCTGAGAAAAAAACAGACAAGCCGCTGTCGCCGTTTCGAATTATTGGCTTTATGCTCGTGGCTCTCGGCGTTGCCATGGCTGCTATTGCGGGCCTGGTTTTGTGGGCTTATAAGGAGAGGTCTGCCTTCAGAGTGGATCTTATCGTCGCCCTGAGCTTGATTTTGCTGGGAGCCATAATGAATCTTCGCCCGGGGCACTTGAAGAGAGGAAAACCCGAACAGCCGGCCGATATCAATCAAACCGGATGAGACGCCTGGCGTTGGCCCCGAAAATATTGACCCTGTCCTCGTGGGTTATTTGGGCTAATCCCACCCGGCCGATTTGGGGCCGGGGATCGATAAAAGGATTGTCTGTCCCGAACAGCACTCTTTCCGATCCCAACTCCTGGACAAAAAACTCGATCTGCCGGGCGGGGCACATGGAGAGAGCGATATCCAAATAGACATTCGGGGTCTTCAAAGCTAGCTCCACGGCATGGACGCTCCCATAGGGGCCTCCCGAGTGACCCATGATCCAGCTGATATCCGGCCAGCCCTTGGCGACGGAAACAAAGAGGTCCTGGTTGCCATAAGGATCGTCGTCGAGCCACGTATGGGAGAGAATGACAAGCTTTCGCTTGGAGGCGAATTCATAGACGGCTTCCAGCCGGCTATCGTCGATCCGGCATTTGGTTCCAGCGGGATGGATTTTAATCAGGACGACTCCGCGATTTTTGAAGCACCGGTTGAGCTCTGTGACAGATAGCTTCGGATAGTGACCATTCACCGAGCAGGCCCCGTACATCCGGCCCCGATGGGAGGAGACGGCCTCGAGCATCATCGAGTTGGCCAGAACAAAATCTGAAGAGAAGCTAAGGTTGGGAGAAACTACGGTCTTATCAATACCGCAGAGATCCATGAGCCGGATCATTCTGTCCGGAGCGGCGGCCGGGATATGCATGTTAAAATACGGTCCCAAGTGGGCATGAAGGTCGATAATCTCGACATCGCTGAGGGGCAAGCCGGCCTGAATCCGTTCGAAATACTCGCTCACGGCCACCTCTCTCTCAACAAACGCCGCAGATTGTCGCCAGCGATAGCCTCCTTATCTTTGGTCTCAATCTCGGCATAGGTCAGCAGCGAAACCGCAGCCGTTCCCGTGTATTGGGGGAGGTTTGTCCCGAAAAGGAGGACCCGGGCTCCGAATCGGCCGACGACATCTTCTATGGCCCCTCCGCCCAGGAAGCGGGACATTTCAACGTAGAGATTTTGGAATTTTTCAAACAGCGGATACAAAAATCGATTGTGGCGGTAGCTGCAATTGGCCATGATGAGAGGCAGACGCGAATACGTCTTGAGCAGGGAATGGACCTCCTCCCAACTCACGCTTTCTACATCCAGGAACAGAGGCAGGCGGGCCGCGTCAAGCTCGGACAGGAGTTCTCCGGCGCACCAATCGGCCAGAGAAAAGCTGTGATGCGCGCGGCCGGGATACATGCGGACAGCGCAAATCCCTTTGGCCCTCATCTCGGCCAGAAGCCGCCCCGGAAGAGGCATTTCCTCCGTATGATGGGGGAGGACGACCCAGACGGGATAGAGGCCTGCTCGTCCCTTGATTTCAGCCATCAGCAAAGAGTTTCCCAGAGGCGGGTGAGCGTCACGAGCTGCCGTATGATAAACGAGGGCTTTATCGATTCCGGCGGTGGCCATTTCCTGCTTGAGGCCGGCTGCGTCGGGAATACCGAAGAGGCAAGGATATCCTGTCCGTCCGATCGATGAGTTGCAGTCAAAAAATAGGAGTTTCTTTGACAAGGCCGGCGGCTCGCCTTTAGCTCAAAAGATAATCGCAGGCTTGGCTGTTTCTATGTGCTTTTCAGTAATTAATAAAGGACGTACTCTTCGCTCTTTTCTTTGATATGCTTGTCGATCCAAGCGATCATTAGATCCCGGCGTTTAAGAGTCGCATCGATTTCTTTGTCCGTGAGATATTCGCCGACCGCTGCTTTGATGGACGCCGCATCCAAGGATCTTAGCTTTTCCACGAATGCCCGGGGGAGCTGGTCCATGATGAAATTCTTGCTCTCCTTGTTATTCTCATCATAGATGAGTTTTTCGTTGTATTTTTTATCGGTCATGAAAGCCCGGGAGTGGTCGATGAGGATCATGCGCCAGTCTTCGGTAATAAGGTAGTTTCTTCGGTGGCGGTCTATATTGTTAACCAAATTATCGAAGGCCCGCTGGAGGCACAGTTTCCGTATGAAATACACATACTGGATCCCCTTGGCTTGGAGTTTCTCGTTGATGATTTGCTCAAAATTCTTCCAATATTTCACCCAGACTTGGCAAGCCCCTTTATCGCCTTCCCTCTCCCGTTCGACCGTGGGGGGGACCATGTCGAGTCCCAGAAGCTTGCTCAAGCGGTAGGCAGCAATCTCCGTTTTCCAGCTTTCTTGATATCCCCCTGGAGAACCCGTCGGGTTCTTCCAGGCGGCTTTTTGGGTGACACCGTCTTTCTCTAAGGTTAAAACATAGGGTCTGGTGACGCCTTCGCTTTTGCTCATCTGCTTCTGGTCGACAATCTTTGCCGTCTGCAAGAAGTCTTCCCATTTGGCATACTCCGCGATCTCTTCCGGCTTGAACTGAGCGAGGGTTTCGAGACCGAACGAGAGGAAGCCGAAGACGATGAAAACAAAGATAGCTTTTTTCATGCGTGCCCTCCTTTTCAGGCCGTGCCTAGTCTTTCGCCTTTCCGGCTCATTGTCAAGAGATTACCATCAAAGGCGCTCTTCGGTCAAGCGGGGGGATACTCTTGGAAGGAAACCCTTCTTCAGGGTTTCCTTCCAACGATCGCTTCGCTCCCTGCCTTCCTTCCAATGTGCATCAGGCTATGTATCTTCAGGGGGGATGCTCTTGTTAATCATTCGCTCGATGGCCATGAGGTTGAGCATGAGGTGGCGCGGATGATGGTAATTTTCAACGCGGTTATAGTGCTCGACATAGGTGACTTTTCTGTCCGTGCCGTTGTCCCAGAGCGAGTCGCCGTGTTTGGAGAGCGGCCATTTGTCATGGACATAGTTGTACATTTTGATGAACCAGTCCTTCGCCCATTTCCAGCCGGTATGTTCGTAAACCATTAGCGACCCGATCAGGACTTCTTCCTGCGCCCATAGGACTTTGTCCACGAGCCAGATATTCTTATCGACGTGGTTGAGGCTGCGGAAGACGCCGCCGTAGACGTTGTCCCAGGCGACTTCGACGTGCCTTTTAAACCTTTTTGCCGCCAACTCGAAGAGAGCGTTGTCGTTGCGGCGAGCGGCTTCCGCCATCACCATCCAGAGCGTCTCGATGGCATGACCTGTGTAAACGAACTGGGCCAAATCGTCAGACCGCCGCGACAGATCGTGATGGATGATCTCGTTGTTGAGTTCAAAATCAGGATTCCAGTGGCGACTCATAATGGCGTCCAAGCAGCGTTCGGCGACGGCTGGGACGTCGGGATCGTTTTTGTAGTCGAGCATCGCTGTCGCGAGGTTTAAGAGGACGAACCATACCCCCTGAACGCGCGCGCCCGGGACAAGAGGCGCTTCTGGACCGAGATAACTCTGCGCCGCCTGGGGCCAGTAATCCGGTCGATCGTAAAGCCGGAGGCACTTAAGCATCGTCTCCTTGGCCAGGCCAAAATACCTGTCATCGTCCGCAGCCCGACCGAATTCGGCCAGCCCGTGGGCAACGAACAAGTCGCCGTAGACCCTCGCGTCGGGCGCGCCGATCGCTTTCCCTTCGCGCGAAAAGGCCGACGGCCAGAGCTGATCGCCAGAAGGCTTGTGCTTGAGGATGAAGGCGACCGATTTTCTGGCCACTTCGAGGTAGCCGGGATCACGTTTAAGGTTGTTGAAGAGGTAGGAATAGACCCACATCCCTCGGCCTTCATACCATTGGCTCTTGTCAGATGAAATTGGAGTCCCGTCCCGGTCGGCCGTGCACATGAACCCGCCATATTCGTGGTCGATGACATATTTATCCATGAACGGAAGGAAGTCCTGGAAAAGATCGTATTCGTACTGACGCTTGAGTTGAAGGAGTTCGGCGGAGCTGAATTCCGTCTTCGAATATTCGTCCGTCACCAGCGGGGCGTGCAGGGGCGGGGCCTGAAGTCCTTGAAATGGCGACTTCGCGGCGAGTGCGCGGCGGGCGTTCATCCCGGCCGCGAGCGTGACGGCTCCGGCCGACGACAGGCCGATGAATGTTCGTCTGTTCATGTCCCCTCCCTGACTGAGTTTTGCCGCCCTATTTTACATTAACCAGGGTTTCCCCCGCTGGCAATGTCAGACGCAGGGCTTTGTCCTTAGAATCATAAATATAGTCCTTGATTTTCTTGCCGCCGAGAAAGACATCCGTGGGCCGGGCGTCCGGGCGGAATGAAATCTCGGTTGGCCGCGACACATAGCATTTGAAGCCCCTGCCGCGGATCTCACACGTCATGGATTCTTTCGAGCGCAGAAGGTCAACGCCGTTCCTGGCCACGAATGTACAGCCGGCGGCAAAGATGGTGTCTCCAGCCCACGCCGCGGCCAATGCATCGGTCGTCATTCCTTTGAAGCTGTAGGCGCGGCCGGGCTTGGTGGAAAAGACAAACTCCGTTTTCCCGATCATCCCAAAGCCGCATGGCTCGCCTTTCTCGTAGCCGGCTTTGACTTCGTTTTGCGGAAGCGTCGTCAGGAGATTGGCCATAATGAGGACATGGCCTTCAGTCCTGGCCGTAACAGCCAGCATCCCTTCCTTGACCAGCGGATTTTCTGTCTTTAGCGTGTTGATGTAATGGGGCGTTTCGATCGCTTCGACAAGGGGCTTTTCCGGGGCCAGGTGGCGGATGGTGAGCGTCTCTGGGCCCTTCTTGATCGAGCTGGACTTCGGGTCGGCGCGGATTTGATCGAGATGCCCGGCCTGGTAGAGGAGAGTGACGTCGGCGTCGTTCTCCGAGGGCGTGACGGCATCGAGCATCAGGAGCGTCCGCGGTTTGAGATAGAGGACGTTTCTTTGGATGCCCCTTGCTTTTCCCCAATAGAGCCGTCCAATATCGCCCGACAAGAAAGCGGCGAATGTCCCGTCCAAGAAATCGTTGATGGCGGCATGATCATCAAAGCCTTCGGCGAACAGCAGCGGGTCTCCGACCCTTTGGCTTTGGGGATTTCGATCGATAAGGATTGTCGAATGGGCGATCGGCTGGGTGTAATGAGACTGATAGATCGGGTCATCGTAATAGTGGCTCCCGTGGCGTTCTTCGATAAATATCTGGCCGCGGTCAGCGAGCCAGAACGTCCCCTGATCGAGATGCTGGTGATTGTAGAAAGCGCCCGTCCGCATCACAAAGACAAAGTCGTCTTTGCCCCATCCGCTCCTCAATACGCTCGTCCCGATATCCCGGAAAACCCTCACGGGATTTTCCGAGAAGGGAGGGGTCCGGAGGACGTCCTCTATGTTATAAAGAGCGTCCATAAACGTTTCTTCCTGTTTAAGGAAATGATAGAGCCAGCCGAGGAGCGGATCTTTGCTTTTTTCAAGATACCAGGCCCAATTCGTCAAGGGGATCAAACTGCCGGACGAATCTCCGAAATAAAAAAAGTCCTTAGCCTGGATATTCCCGGCCCAGGGAATGTCCTGGTAGGTATTCTTAAGATTGACCGAGAGATCTATCCCAAAAACGTTTTCCAGCGCGGGCAGGGCTTTGGAGAGCGACAGCATCGTGAAATTGCAGTACCCAAAGCTCTCACCATAGCCGCCGTCGCGGCCGAGAGATTTTTGGATGAGTTCGTTGAGCTTGAAGATGGCGCCGGATAACTGAGGTTCGGTTTGAGCGACATCCGGCCCGTCTCCCAACATGGCCGCTTGGCACATCAGCGAACCGCCCGTGATATGGGCGATCCAATTCGATGTGTTGCCGGTCACAAGGTTGTTTTCGACATAGCCCCTTTGACACCCGCTGATGATATTCCTGCTGAAGGCCTGGCGGACAAGATGGCCTTCCTCCTCATTCAGGAGCTCGAAGAGAAGGTCATAGCCGAGAGCCATTTCCATGGCCAGCTCTCCGACGGGATAGTAGATGTGCTGGCCCCGCGTTTCGAACCAGGGATGAAGGAAAAAAGGAAATTCACAGAGCCTAAGAAGGAGCGCTTTTCCGTAGGCGCCGGCGGTCCTGTCGTCGGTTAAAATGAAGACAAGCGCGTTATCATGAAGGGCTGAGCTCCAAGGCTTGATCCGGTCAAACCATGGATAGATCGACCTGGGCACGTTTCCGAGGAGTGGTTCGTCGCGTGGGAAATTGTCGATATCGAAGACCACTTTGTCGCTGGGCAATTTGTCACGATGTTCCTTGGCCGAGGAGATCAAGCCGTCGAGGATTTTCTTGTAGCGGACTGTTTTGAGCCTCTCTTTGAGCCAGGCTAGCTTACGGGTGTCAAACCAAAGCCGGGGGTGTTTCCGGGCATGGTTTTTTGCCTCGATGAAAAGGGTGAAATTGGTCGCCGATAATTTCTCCCGGCCGGAGAAAGCGATCAGGCATCCTGAATAAAGGCCCGCGGGATAGTTGAGAGCGATTTTTCCGATTTGCCAATCGCGGCCGATTTTTTGTAGGGGAGTCGAGAGGAGGAGTTTGGACTTGTCGCCAAAGGCTCTTATTTCGAGCACGATCCGTTTCGCCTGAAGAGGGTGGGTGCCGCGGATGGCCAAAGTCTCTCCCTGCCCATAATGTTTCTCCGGAATAGCGGCGTCCCATTCAGAGAGCGCGAATATCTTCGGTTCAGAGAAATTGAAATGCGCCTGCTGCCATCCGTTGAGGACGACATCGTCCAATCCGAGATAAATGGGCATGGCCGGATCAGCTTTGGGAAATTTGGCCAGGACCGCCAGGGCATTGACTTTGATTGGCTTTCCCTTGAGGCGGGGGTTTTCTTGGACAATGTCTTCATATCCAGCGGACACTTCCACCCATCTGTTGGCAGGCGGCCGGGCAAAAGTCACGTCCACTTTTCCGTCGCTTCCCGAGGCCAAACGGATTTTGAAGAATTCCGGCTCCAGGTGCGTCTTGAGATAATACTTCAGGGAAATCACGGATCCCGGGAGGAGGTACGCATCGAGCTTTTTCTGGGCGCCGGCATAGCTATCGACAAAGGAGTAGGGTGTCACCCTTTGGACCAAGGAAATATTCGGATCGCCCGGCCGAAGGGTTTGTGGCCTGAGATTGGGGTCGAAGGCAGTATCCTGCCAAAGCGGATAGGAGGCCCAGGCCCGGAGCTCATTCGATTCAAAATTTTCCCTGTAGAAATAGGGTTCGAGCTTTTTCCCTAGATCCTGGGCAAGGCCTGACTGGAGAACAAGGAGCCAGATCGCACATCCGACGATCCCCTTAGAAGACACGATATCTATCCCAAACTCGGCGGGCGGCTTTTCCCTCTCCGAGCTCCTTCCGAACTCGCGCTTCAGCCTGAATTTTCTTGAGGGCTTGCCCGATGACCTTTTCTTCGACCTCCTTCGGGATAAAGACAATTCCGTCCAAATCAGCGAAGACAATCTGGCCGGGAAGAACTCGGCATCCGGCGAAAGTCAGGGGGCAGTCTAACTTGATGACGGCGGCACGGTCCGTCGTGTCGATGGGGGAGACGCCCCGGGCGAAAACCGGGAATTTCATTTTGATGATCTTGCGCGCGTCCCGAGTGAATCCGTCAACGAGGCAGCCCCGGGCGCCGCGGCTTCTCATCGCCGTCGCCGAAAGCTCTCCCATAATTCCCGTTTCCAGGGGGCTGGTCGATCCGGCTACGGCCACATCACCCTGGTTCAGACTGTCCATGAATTCTAGGGCAAGCCGGTAGGGATTCTCGCGCCCGGTCTTGCGAGGCGCATTGAGGAGGGTCCGAACGCGGCCGGCGCAGACAGCCTGGGGGTCAAGGGGCCGGATCATCACGCGGGGGCTGGCCGCGCAATGTGCGTATCCCAAGGTGTCCAAGATGTCCGAGAGGACGCCGGCGTAGAATTTTTTTTCCATAAACTTGAAAAGTTCGATATCCGTTTCGAATTTCATAGACGATATCCTTGAGAATAGGCTCTCTGGATGATCTGCTCCACGGCCCGGACTTGCTCTTCCGCCAAAACAATTTTTCCCGCCCGTGCGTTTTCCCTCACCTGTTTCGCAGATGAACAGGCGGCGATAATCGGACCCATGCCCGGAATCCGGAGCATATAAGCTAGGACGAGCTGGGGGATTGTCAGCCCGCCCTGTCCGGCTAGAATGTCAAGCTTCTTGAGCTTTTCCAGGACCGGCTGGGTCAATTCCTGGTCCAGACGTTTTTCATCAAAAAGGCGGTCCCCGCGCCGGATCTTCCTCTTATCAAGGTAGCGTCCCGAGAGCAAGCCGCCGCGCAGGGGGCTCCAGGGGATGAAGGACAAATTATGCCCGGCGCAATATTCCAGGACTCCTGTCCTGGCGCTGTCTTCTCCGTGAAGAATATCGAATTGATTCTGAACCGATCTGACCCTGGCTCTGGGCAGAGCATCCTTCCAGGCCGCATAGATTTCGAGCTGGGCTAGACTGAAGTTCGAAACGCCCACATAGCGGAGGATATCTTGGGCGATCAGGTCTTCCGCGGCCATCAGGCTTTCTTCGGCGGGGGTCGATTCATCGAACCAATGAAACTGCAGGACCTCGATCCGGTCGGTGCGAAGTCTGTCCAAGGATGCATAAACCGCTTCCAGAACATTGACCCTGGAGAGGCGGCAAAAATTGGGGGTCAGGCCGTCCATGGTGCCATAGATCTTTGTCGCCAACTCAATCGACCGCCGCTGGTCGGGATTGGCGGACAGCCATTTTCCGATGATCCTTTCGGAGTTGCCGCTGGAGTTGTTATAGCGGTTGGCCGTGTCCCAGAACGTCACTCCCTCCTCTATGGCGGCGTCGAAGATCTTCAAGGCGGACTTCTCATCGATGCGAGAGCCGTCTCCGGATTTCGGATAGCCAATTTTCCATGTCCCCAGCCCTATACTCGAGACTCTGAGCCCCGTATCTCCGAACATCCGGTAAGGCATGCCGTGGAATGTTTCCACTGTGAACGGCAGGCCGTAAAACCCGTGGCCTCGTATCAAGCTTTTCTTTTTATTTTTTTTCGTCGGCATATCTTGACACCTCTCCCGGCCTAGGTTGGTCGGTAGCGCGCGCATCGTAATGCCGGAGAGCCTGCCAGGCCCTGGCCGTAATCCACTTGCTGGCCTTGCCCTTGGCCTCGATATTGGCCAGCATGCGGCCGTTGAATGTTTTTTCGAGTTCCCAGCGGCCGTCCCGGTCTTGCTTTGAAAAAATGAGTTCGACGGCATCGTTCATTCGGCTATCTTCGACGCTGTTTTTGACGAGCAACCAGATCATCTCGAGGATATCCGTATCCCAAAAAAGTGGAAAACCCAAGCAGAGCCAGCTCGCCTTGGCGATCATATTCGGGTTGTGGCTTCTCATAAAAATACGATGCTGGAGGATGAAATCGATCGCTTTCCGGATTTTCGATTTAACCGCAGCCGATCGCTTGGCCGGAGGAATCTCGGACAGGGCCTTGAGAGCCTTGACGACGCCGAGCATACATGTGTGCCGTCCCCAACACGGCTCGAGCCGATACGGCCAGCCCTGGGGAGCCGCAGCCTCCGCGTCATCGAATCGCTGGTAACGGACGATCCAATCGATGGCTTTCTTTGTTCGCGGGTCCGCCCCGTAACCGAGCCTGATCAGACTCCAGGCCATATTTCCGGTCAGGCAAGGAATAATGGTGTTCTTATCGCCGTCGCCGGCCGTCGAGCTTTTATAGGCGAAGCCTCCGCTTTCTTCATTCTGGGCATGAGCCATCAGAAATTCGCAGGCAGCTTGAATTCGGCTGTCACGGCCATCGGCCATAAGGTCGGCCAGGAGGTTTATTTGCCAGACTGTTCCTTTGTATTTTGTTTTTAAATAGAAATTCCGCCGGTCCATCCAAAACCCGGCCGGATCCTGTTTAGCTAGGATTTTGGGAACAATGCCGGCCGTCATGATTTCGGCCCGCGCTTCCCGGACCTCGGGGTGCTGGTCCGGCCGGCGCAGTATCTCGGTGAGCGTAAAATAGCGAACTGAAGGATTATCCGGGCCGAGCAGCCAGCCGATGATCTCTCGTTGGGAACCCAGGAACTCGCTCATGATTTGGAGGCCCTGATAAATCGGCCCGATTATACCATATACGCTTTCCGAAATGCCCCTTGATTTTTGCCGAACTTGGAATAGTGTGAAACGAGGCCTTCTGTGATAAAATTCCTGCTTGAAAGGATTAAACCATGAATCATGAACGCTCGGTTCCGATCGATCGTCGCAGGTTTATTAAGACTTCGGTTGCGGGGGTGGCTTCGCTTTCCATCCTTCCGCGCAGGATTTTTGCCGGACGAGTTCCAGCTGAAAAAACGGCCGTGGTTCTGGTCAAAACTCAGGATCGCAGCCAGGGTGTCAAGGACGTCCTAAAGCTGCTCCCCATGGCTTCAGCCAAGGGGAAAAAAGTCATCATCAAGCCCAATTTTAATACCGCCGATCCTGCTCCGGGTTCAACGCACAACGACACGCTTCGCCAGCTCGTTTTGGAATTGAAGGCCAGGGGAGCCGCCGGGATCACGGTGGGGGAAAGGAGCGGGCCGCCCCCTACGAAGGGCGTTATGGAACAAAAGGGGATCCCGCAACTGGCCAGGGACCTTGGCTTCGATATCATTAATTTTGAAGAGCTGCCCGAAGACGGCTGGGTGCGCTTCAACCCGCCCGGAAGCCATTGGCGGGAGGGCTTTTCTATTGCCAAACCCGTTGCCCAGGCTGATTACCTCGTCTCCATCTGCTGTCTAAAAACCCACCGTTGGGGGACGATCACGATGTCCTTGAAACTGGCTGTGGGCACGACCCCAAAGTCCCTCATGAGAGAGCTTCACGGCTCGCCGGATATCCGCAAGATGATCGCCGAGCTCAACCTCGGTTTCAGGCCGGAGGCAATTGTCATGGACGGCGTCGAAGCGTTCGTCGACGGCGGCCCTTCGAACGGGAAGAAAGTCGAAGCTCATGTTTTCGTCGGCGGGACGAACCGCGTCGCCGTCGACGCCGTGGGCATAGCCATTCTCAAAGAGCTGGGCTCCAATGACGCCATCATGTCCAAGAGGATTTTCGAGCAGGAACAAATCCAGCGGGCTGTGGAGATCGGCTTGGGACCTGGAAATCCCGACCAGATTGAGCTCGTCACGCCGGACGCAGCGAGCCGAGCCTATGCCGACAAGATCAAGGCGATCCTCGCCCAGGGCTGATCCAGGCATGAGCGTCTACGATTTGATCCTGTCGCGGCGTTCGATCCGGCAGTTCGAGTCGCAGCCTGTCAAACGGGCCATCTTGGAAAAGGTCGTCAATACGGCAAGGGTCGCACCCTCAGCGGCCAACCTGCAACCGCTGGAATTTGTTGCCGTCGACGAGGGGGAACTGAAAAAGGCGGTTTTCGCCTGCCTGAAATGGGCGGCTTACATTACTCCACAGGGTAATCCGGAACCCGGGCATGAGCCTCAGGCTTATATCGTCACGCTCGTCAACAGCCAGATTCGGGAGCGCGGCTATGAATATGACGTCGGGGCGGCCATGGAAAACATGATCCTGGCGGCATGGGGCGAGGGGATCGGCAGTTGCTGGCTGATTTCTGTGGACAGGCCGAGGGTTATGGAGTTGCTCAAGATTCCAGCGGCTTATAAGATCGATTGCGTCCTCGCCCTGGGGTATCCCGCCGAAACGCCCAAGGTCGAAGAGATGAAAGACTCCTGTCGGTATTGGAAGGATTCCGACGGACAGTTCCATGTCCCGAAGCGGGGCTTGAGGAAAATCATCCATTTCAACGGGTTCTGATCTAGGCCAGGCGGCTATTTGTCAATCGGAGCCGGCCACGGTCATTTCGGCGACTTTGATCGTTGGCCCGCAGATCGATCCCCTAAATTCGAGATCGTTGCCCACCATTTCCACGTCGTTCAAGAGCCGGCCTAAATTTCCGGAAATCGTGATTTCGGAAACAGGATAGGCAATCTCTCCATTTTCGATCCAGAGGCCGAAAGCCCCTCGCGAAATATCCCCCGTCACCGGATTCAGGCCGTGACCGAGGGTTCGGATAAGGAGGAGCCCTCGATCGCAGGACCTGATGATTTCGTCTGGAGTATGGGCCCCCGGCGCCATATAGAAGTTATTGGGGCTGACGGAATTCCCGTCGGCATTGCCAGTCGATTGGAGCTTGAGCTTCCGGGCCGCATAGGTATTGCACAAGTAGTTTTTCAGGACACCCCCGTCCACGACCACCGTCTTTCGCGTGGGAACGCCTTCGGAGTCGAAGGGACTGCTGCCGAGCTTACCCGGCAGGAGTCCGTCATCGATGACAGTCATCGTGTCATTTCCGATCCGCTCACCGAGCTTATCTAAAAGAAACGTCGCTTTCTGATAGACGGCCACTCCCGAGATACAGGCAAATAAAAATCCCAGAAGGCCCGAAGTCATCAAGGGATCAAAAACGACCGGCACCTTCTGGGTTTTGATTTTGCGCGGCCCGAGCTGGCGGACAGTCCGTTTGACGGCTGTCCGGGCAATCTCGTCCGGAGTCTCCAAGTCCTTGAAATGCGTCTGGGAGGAAAACCAGAAATCTTCGACGAGGCTGTCGGTTTCACCGGCTTGGAGGCCGACGCTCAGGCTGCAGTACGTTTTTTCATATTCGCCCAGGAATCCGTTCGAAGCGGCTAAGACCGATTTCACCTCGCTGGTCGTGAAGCTCGCGCCGTGGGAGTTTGAGATTCTTCGATCGGCCAGGGCGATCCGTTCCGTTTCCAAGGCAAGCCGGACTTTGGTTTGGGAGTCGAGCTCGACGACCTCTGGGTCGAAAAGGCTAAGCGTCCGGGCGTCGACGCCAGTCGAAGAAAGAGCCGGCAGCCCGGAAAACTCGTCCCGGCTGGAGAGTTCGGCACGCTTGACCGCATTCTTGATCAACGCCCGGAGCATTTCATCTGAAAAATCAGAAGAGGTGGCGAAGGCGGTCTTTTTATCCTTGATGACTTTGATCCCGACGAACTTCGAGCCGGCTTCGACCAAGTTTTCGATGGCCCCCATCCGCACATCGACGCTGAATTCGTAGCCGTCTCCGATCCCGACCTCGACCTCGTCCGCGCCGCTCGACCTTCCTAAATTGACCAAGCGTTCGGCCAGTCCGAGCAAATCAGACCGTGGAGGGCCGCTCATTTGTGGCCCCCGACCGTCATTTTAGAGATCTTGATCGTCGGGCAACCATCTATCACGGGAATATCCTGTCCTTCTTTGCTGCATGTGCCGGTCTGGAGCCCGAAGCGGAGGTCATAGCCGACCATGTCGATCTTATTGAGGATATCCACGTTGCTTCCAATGAGCGTGGCCTGTTTGACCGGAGCCGTCAACTTGCCGTTCTCAATGAGAAAACCAGAGCTGACGGAGAAGGTGAACTTGCCCGAATCTTCGACCTGACCGCCCTGAAACTTATCGGCATAAAAGCCCTTGTCGACCGATTTCAGGATTTCCTCCGGATCGCAATCTCCCCGGTCGATATAGGTATTGGCCATCCGGGGAATGGGAATGTCTGTGTAGTCTTGCCTCCGGCCGTGGCCCGTGGGTGGCATGCCCATGAGCCCGGATGAAAGTTTATCCTGGAGGAATCCTCTGATGACGCCTTTTTCAATAAGGAGCGTTTTCCGCGGTGCCATCCCTTCGTCGTCGATATTGTATGAGCCCCGGAAACTCGGCATGGTCGGATCATCGTAGATCGTCACCTGCGGCGTCCCCACCTTTTTGCCCAGCTTGTTCCAGAAGATGGACGTTTTTTTTCGGATGAAATCCGCCTCGAGAAGATGACCAGTCGCTTCGTGGATGAGCACGCCGGCATGTCCCGGCGAAAGCACGACGGGCATTTCCCCGGCTGGAGCGTCCCGGGCATCGAGCAAGCCGACGGCTTCCTGAGCGGCTTCTTTTCCGATCGCCTCCGCTGTAAATTCGTCCTTGAAATATTCGAGGCCGACTCTTCCGCCTCCGCCCGAAAAGCCGAATTCCCGCAGTTTACCCTTTTCGACGATGGCGACGCAGGTGAGCTTGATCAAAGGCCTTGCATCTCGGATCAAAAGGCCTTCTGAGTTGGCGATTGTCACATATTGAACATGGTCTTGAACGGCGACTTTAACCTTTTTAACAGCTGGATGATATGTCTGGCAGGCCGCATAGGCATCCTTGACAAGCCCGATCTTGTCTTCTAGGGGAGCTTTGTACGGATCGACTTTGACCCGATAATAGCTATGTCGGAACCAAGCCCGGCGGAGGTCCGCCGCAGAGATGCGAGAGGACAGGGAGGCGATGGCGGCGGCGGACAAGGCCGCTTTTCTCATTTTCTCGAAGGAAAGGTCGCTCGTATATCCGTAGCCGGTTTGCTCTCCCCTGAGCACCCGCATGCCCGCGCCCAGGCTGATCGTCTCGGCCGTCTCTTTGATGATGTCGTCTTCCATGTTCACGAAATTGTAAGCGCGATATTCAAGAAAGATTTCGGCAAACTCGCCGCCCGTGGAGAGCGCAACGTCGAGGATCTTTTCGAGGTCATCCTTTGGGACATGGAAATGATCTTCGTACGGCAGGGGATCATGGCGGGTGATTTTGGTCATGGCCAAGATTCTTGCACAAAACGCTAATCGAGGCAACCACGCCAAAAATTACACTAAAATATGCCCGACGGGTCCTGTCCCGGTCCACCCCCGGCGCCCCTCACGGACCCACTTTCCTAATTCAAGTTATATGTTGCCATGGCCCCCGACGCTCGGGTCGGCGGGGGGCCCCCGAACCGGACCACCCGTCGGGCGGTTCTACCTGTTTTTTCGCGCGTAAGGCAGAGCCAGGGCGAGAATGCTGAGGACGCCCAAGCTGTATTCGAATATATTTGTAATCAAGTGGACGCCGATTCCGGAGATGATGGCCAGGCCTGCTTCAAAATTCATCAGCCGGAAGGCGACCGCCCAGGCGGATTCCCAGGTTCCGAAATCAGCCAATCCTTTAATCGGGAGCGTCGACGTTATTTCCGCAGCGGTTGTCCCCAGGATGGTTTTCCAGAAACTCAGCTGGGCGAGCAAGATGCCGTGGCTGCGGAGAAGGGCGAACAGGAGAACGTAGAGGGAGATGTATTTACAAAGCCGAATGATGAGGGAAAGGAGGAAGACCGGAGCGTAGATTTTCCTTGCCTGAATCTCCAGGAGGGCGTCAATCGTCAGCCTGAGTTTGGCCACGGAGTGGCGACTGCCTTTTCTTTGATCGGCTTTAAACAGTTTCAAGAGAAACTGATAGGCGCTAAGCAAGCTGCGACAGAGAGGGACGAGCTTCCAGAGGATGGCGAGAATGAGCCCAAAAAATAAAAGGGAGACGGCGAGCCAAATAGGCGTGGAGAGGGGCGAAATGCCCAGGCCGACGATGATAATCGCCAAGGCTAGAAACGGGCCTAAAGTCAGGAAGTCGAAGACGAAGGCCACGACAAATGTCGAGGCGGCTGTTTCAAACGGGACACTCAGCCGTTTGTTCAGCACGTAAATATACGAGAGGGAACCCACCCGCGCCGGCAACAGGTCGTCGAAACAGTTGCGGATTAAGGTGGTTAGAAACATGTCTTTCCAAGTTATGGGCTGGGGGTGCAAGAGAAACCTATACCGCCAGGCTCGTAGCCAAGCGGCCAAAAGGCCGAGACCCAGATAGGCAAAGAGAGCGGGGAGGTGGATGTTGACCAGGGTCTGGGCCAGTTCCCGCGCCTGGATTCTGGACAAGAGCAGGCCGATGAGGAAGATGGAGATGACCAATGAGAGGATGAGATAGAAAATCTTATTTTTCAGCACGGCTCATTATTGTCATTTATTTTATCAGAAAGTCAACTCAGCCGAGAGAGCGCCTGGCCAGAGCCCCAAGCGTTTTATCTTTTAAGCTGATTCGTGATAATATTGCCCAGAATAATATTCTTTCCCTAGGAGGGGCATATGGCTTCGGCATTTTCATCTAAGATCTTGTTCATTTTTTGCGGGCTTGTCTTTTGTCTGTCGACGGGGACACGCTCGGCCTCGGAAGGGGGGCCTTTGGCCCCGGTCGGCCTGAGATGTGAGTACTTGGTTAATCCCGTTGGCATCGATATCAAGCTGCCGCGCTTTTTTTGGATCCTGGAGCATTCCGAGAGGGGACAGGCTCAAACGGCCTATCAGGTTCTGGTTTCGTCTGACCGGGGCTGTGAGACAAGCGATCTCTGGGATGGCGGCAGAGTGAATTCGGCTTCCTCAACACAGGTCCTCTATCAAGGCCGGCCCCTGACCAGCGGCCGGAGCTATTTCTGGAAGGTTCGCTACTGGGATAAAGACGGGAAGGTCAGTCCATATAGCGAGGTCGCGAGCTTCGAGACAGGGCTGCTCACTCGGGACGAATGGAAAGGGAGTTGGATCGGAGGGGCCAACCAGCTCCGCAAGGAATTCGAAGTGAAAAGTCTGGTCGTCCGCGCTCGGGCCTATATCTGCGGCTTGGGATATTCAGAACTTCGGCTCAACGGCAGGAAGGTCGGCTCCAACGTCCTCGACCCAGCTTGGACGACCTATGACAAACGCGTCCTGTATGTCACTCACGACGTCACGTCGATGATTCAACAGGGGACCAACGCGGTCGGGGTCATCCTAGGCAATGGCTGGTTCAAATCCAAGGCGCTTCTCTTCCAGATGAAAATCGAACTCGCAGACGGCCAGGCTATCAATGTCGTTAGTGACCGAAGCTGGAAAATGCAGAACGGGCCCATCGTTGAAGATAGCGTCTATAACGGCGAAGTCTATGACGCCCGCCAGGAAACGCCTGGATGGGACCGTCCCGGCTTCGACGAAAAAACGTGGAAACCGGTTGATGTCGTCTCTGGTCCAAAGGGCGTCCTTTCGGCCCAAATGATGCCCCCGATCCGCGTGGTTGACACCATTGTCCCGCTCAAGATGTCGAATCCCAAGACGGGCGCTTATGTTTTCGACATGGGCCAGAACTTCAGCGGCTGGGCCAGGCTGCGCGTTTCGGGTCCTGTAGGGACGGTTGTCAAGATGCGGTTTGCCGAAATGCTCTATGACGACGGGATGTTGAATCAAGAAAACCTGCGCAGCGCCAGAGCCGAGGACACCTATATTCTCAAAGGCCAAGGCGAAGAAGTCTATGAGCCCCGGTTCACTTACCATGGGTTCCGCTACGTAGAATTGACGGGTTTTCCGGCCGTGCCGACCGCGGAGACGATCCGGGGAAGGGTTGTCCATTCGAGTGTCAGGCAGGCCGGCTCGTTCGCCTGCTCGAACCCCATCTTGAACGGACTCCAGCGCATCATCGTTTGGGGGCAAAAAACAAACCTTCACAGCATTCCGACCGACTGCAGTCAACGCGATGAGCGGATGGGCTGGATGGGAGACGCTCAAGGCACGGCCGAGGAAGCCATGATGAACTTTGATATGGCCGCTTTTTATACGAATTTCATCCGCGATATCAGGGATGTCCAAGATGAAGCGGGCACGATCACCGATACCGTTCCCCATATCTGGGGGAGCCGTCCGGCCGACCCGGCCTGGGGGACGGCTTATCCATTGATTTGCTGGTATATGTACCAGTATTACGGCGATAAACGCATCCTTGAAGAGCAATATGCAGGCCTAAAAAAATACGTGGAATTCTTGCGCTCCAAGTGCGAAAACGGGCTGCTGAAATACAGCTATTATGGGGATTGGGTCGCCGCGGAGAAAACGCCGGGAAGCTTCGTCTCCTCGTTTTATTATTATTATGACGTCAAGATCCTGGCGGATGTCGCCAAGATCCTGGGTAACGGGACGGATGCTCAGGCTTACGCCAAGCTGGCCGAGCAAATCAGGGCCGCATTTCACAAGGAATTCTTTGATGCCAAGACAAAGAACTATGCCAATGGGACCCAAACCGCAAACGCGCTCGCCCTGTTCCTGGATCTGACGCCCAAAGAGGAGAGCGGAGCGGTCTGGGGAAACCTGTTCGACAATCTGGTTTACAGGAACAATTCTCACCTGACGACAGGAATCATTGGCACCAAGTATATCATGGAACTTCTGACGCGGCTCGACAGCTCGGACCTGGCTTACGATATTGCCGTCCAGACGACCTATCCCAGCTGGGGATATATGATTGAAAAAGGTGCCACAACGCTTTGGGAGCTATGGCAGCTGAGGCAGGGACCGTCCATGAATTCCCACAACCATCCCATGTTCGGCAGCGTTGGAGCCTGGCTCTATAAAGCGCTGGCGGGGATTAATCTTGGCCCGGATGGCGTGGGCTTCGAAAAAATCCGGATCGAGCCTCAGATAGTCCGCGACCTCTTTTATGCCTCCGGCTCCATAGATACGGTGAGGGGCCGTGTCCTTTCCTCATGGAAAAGAAGCGAAAAGAGTGTCATCTTGGACGCCGCTGTGCCGGTCGGGTCCGAGGCCGAGATCATCCTACCCAAGTCCAACCTCAAAAATATTGTGGTCAAAGAAGGGGGGAAAGTTCTTTGGGCTCAGAAAAAACTCGAACCTGGAATTCCGGGCATTCTGAATGTCACGGAATCCGACCGGGCTGTCATTCTCAAGATCGGTTCCGGCCGCTACTCGTTCGTGTTAACCGGAGAATAGCGATTTCAGGATCTCTTCAGGTAATGATCAATTTCCGACCTGAAGGTTGATCCGCTTTTTCGCTGTGCCTCCGGTCTTGGAATTGACCTCGAATTCGACCCAGCCGTTTGCGCCGTCCATATTCACTAGATAGGCGAATTTTTGCGAAGACTTGCCGCCCAGGCGGAATTCGGCGGTCTTGCCCTTGGGCGTCTGTATCCTGTCAGAGGGATTTGTCGGATCGAGAACGGCCTGGCCCTCGGAGACTTCGAGCATCTTCACGTTGCCCGATGTCGTGACGGTCAGCTTATCCTTGACGTCCTGCCGCATCTGAACCGTACGGTCCGAGCTCGTCGGGTAAACGCTGCCGTTCTTGATCGTTATTTCCACCCACAGGAGGTCGTTCGTGGCCGGCTTGACCTCGATTTTTTCAATCTCAACTTTGGGGAACTGGCTCGCGCTGTAGAGGACGAACTGTGTGTTGCGCAGAGCTTCCTCTTCCATGTATCTCGACGGCGGCGTGCGCGTCATATGCTTTTTGGCCGTTCCGCCAATCCAGACCTCGCCCAGGTCCGGGTGCCTGACTCTGTGGGGAGTGATCCAGCCTTCGCCGCCGAGCTCGATGTCGATCCATTTCAGGAGTTCCTCGTCGGACACTCGCCCGTCTTTATTCTCGTCGGCTTCGGCAATGGGAGAACTCCACAGTTCGATGAGGTAAGCGTAGGCCCCCATCATATAATAGGAAGCTGCCTGCGCCTGACCCACGAGGCCGCTGATCGTCGGCCGATAATCCTTGAGGATTCTTGCGCCCATGGTCACCATTTCGGTCAGGGCGTCCATGTCTCCTTGATAGTTTCGGTCCACGACGCGATCGAACAGTTGGGCATATTGATTCGTCTTCCTCAATTCTTCCAGGCGCCGGGCATTCTGCTCCTGCATCTGGCGCTGTTGGTCTGGAGTCAGGGTCAACCCCCGTGCTGCCGGCGGCGCCGAGAACATAATGAGCTTGCCCGTATTATGGAAATGGAACGAGCCGAAGATATTGGGATGGCCGAGCCAGAACTCCATCACGTTGCGCGTCTCGTTTTCGCTCAGGGGATAGGGGTAGCCGTTGCGCAGGTTCCAATCATAGGGAAAGTTCCGGTTCGGGTCGGGGCCTCCGAGGTCGTCTTCATTGATCCTTCCGTCGCCGTCATTGTCGAATCCTTCACTGCCAATCCGGCGGAACCGCAAAACTTCTTCCCGCTGATCGTCAACTCGAACGAAGCGGCGCTTATCGGGCGTAAGCTTGAACTCGCCAGCCGAATCCTCGACATACATCGTTGAAAGCTCTCCGTCTCCGTCGACGTCCTCGGTCGGATCTTCATCAAAGAGGCCGTCGCCGTCATCGTCCGACGGTCGAAACGGCTCCCGCGGGTTATTGGCCGTATTCGGAAAGCGGACATAGGAATCGTTCGCATCGACGTTGAGGCCGGGCAGGATATAAAACGTGATTCGGTTGACGAGTTCATTGACGTAGGGGTCGTAATCATAGCGCGTCAATAAGTACCAAGCGCAGTAGAGCGAGCAAGTGATACCGTTGACCTCATTGCCATGGATAGCGCCGTCAACCCACATGGCAGGCTTCCCGGCATGATTCCCAGTCGATTTAGCCGTGATCGTTAAAAGAAACTGGTCGCGTCCCTGACGGCTTTTTCCGATGCTCTGGATATCGGCCAGGTTCGGATATTTCTTCTGGAGGTCGGACATGATCTTCGTCCACTCATCATAGGTATAATAATGCTTCCAGGAGATAGGGAAATCGAGCTCGCCGTGGTATCCGCCCGGGGATTTCTGGATCTTGGCTTGGCTGGCCAGCGAAGCTGGCTGAAGGACGAAACCGGAGAAAACGAGACAGACGACTGCCAGGAGAGCGAAAGTCTTGGCTGATTTAGAGATGATATTGGTTGTCTTCATGGGAAGCTCCTTCATCAGCGGACCGCAAGTTCCTTGACTACGGTCCCGCCTTTCTGCGAAGCAGCCACAATCTTGAGCGGCGCCTCACTCTCGACGGCGACCAGCCATTTGACTTCACGCTTGGGCCCTGTTTGTTGCGGCTGGACTTGCATCCCTCGCTGTCCCATTCCGCGCTGGCCCATTGGCAGGCCCGGAATGCTGGGTGGCATCTGGGTGACGACCGTGGGTGAACCTCCAGGTTCGCCGCGGCTACCCCGCTGCCCTCCGCTCGCAGTCGCAGACTCCAGGCCCGGGATTTTCATTTGCCCGTCAAGGACACCCAGCCTTTGCCATGGCGTGCCCTGGAGGAATTTTGTCTTGTCTCGATCTCCGATCAGCCAGACGACATCATCCCGATTTTCATTGAGTTGAGCCCCCCTTGCGACTTGGGTGGCCAGCTTGCCTTTGTTTTCGATCGTAGCCGTGACTTCGACAATCTTATATCTGCCTCTGTTGCCGCCTTTCTTGATCGTCACCTGATCACCATGGACAACGGCTTTGGCTTCATAAGCATTGTCGGTTGTGTAAAGGACTTTGGCCTTGGCATCGGTGATCGCAATTTCGGGCAGCAATCCGGCCCGGAACAGCTCGAATTGCCAGTGCTTTTCGCAGACGCCGAGCAGAGGCTCGCCCGGAAGCGCATTGCTCCTGTATTTTGGAATCCAGCCGCCGATCTCGCCTTCGCCCAGCGCGGCATGCTTGAAGGGCTTCCAATTGACGAACAGCCTGCCGCCGTACTTCTCGTCGTTATATTTGAGAAGAGCCCGCTCCTGCTCATTGCGGGCGTCCGCGGACTGGGTCTCGATCTTAGGAAACCCCGGAATATCGGCGCCCGGATTCCAGAGCTCGGTCGTAACGGCGTATGCACCGTACTCCTGGTACCACCAATCGATGACCATTCCGTAGCCGTAGCGCTGTTCACGTTCTTCGTTATAGCCCATAATCCAGCCGCGCGGCATCTCGTAACCCCGGTCGGCGGCATATTTGTTGCGGGTCGCACCGCGGAGCTTGGTTTTAAATTCGGCCATCCGTTCCGGATTTTGCCACGCCTCGGGGACCTTCTCGCCGATAATCTCGAGGTATTTCTTGCCGAGAACGAGATCGTATACCGCGACGTCCTTGGCGGCCATGGTTGTATCGGGCCCGACACCGGGGGGCCGATAGGTGAATCCGCCGGACGTGTGGAAATTCTGGACCATGAGAATATTGCGGTGATTGACGGCGAACTCAACGAGCGTCCGGGCCTCGGGAGCGGATGTCGGATAGCGGCCTGTCCCCCCGGGCATTCCCTCGTCCGTCCACCAACCCTCTGGAAAATTGCGGTTGACGTCGATACTGCCGCCCGGCGCCGGTTCTCCATCTCTGGGGCGCATGGTCTCCGGCGCGTTCCGGCCTTCCGTGACGACCGAATATCGCTCTTTGGTTGTTGTTTCGCTCTGGCCGAAGCGGACCATCAAACGGGGATCCTTGTCGTCGATGACGAAAGCTCCTTTCGGGTCCTTATATCGAAACTGGGTGACATGGCCATCGCCGTTGAGGTCGCGGGGGCTATCCTTGGCGGCCGTCAGGTCGCCGTTTCCCCGCTGGGAGACCTCTCGTTCAACACTGTTGAAAACCCCGTCTGGATTCGTGACGGGACAAATATAAATGACCTTATTGTCAATCAAGTTGGTGATCTCGGGAACCGCGCCGTAGCCGCTGACCAGCTTGTCGATGATATAAAGGCAAACTTCGACTCCTGTGTATTCATTGCCATGCAAGCCTCCGTCAATCCATTGGCCGGGCTTCCCATCGTAGGGCTTGAGGTGGAACGTCTCCTTGACTTCGGCGTTACGCGGATGGCGGATTTCGACAAAGCGATCGACGGTCGTCCCGGTCTTGGTGTTGGTGATGACCAAGACGTAGATCGGCCGGCCGAGCCCGCTTTTCCCGATTTCGAGGAGCTCCGTGATATTGGGGTAGGCGGCAGCAACATCCTTGATATACTTCACAGCTCCCGTATAACCGTGGTAATCACTGAAGCTGATCGGGACTTTCTGGGCGGCTGCGCCGGGTAGCGCGAGGCACAGAACCGCGCCGAGGACGAAGATGGGAATGCAGCCAATCTTAACCCGCATTTTCATGATTCCCTCCTTCCCAAAAAATATCGTTTTGCTTATATCATAAAAAACCGGGATTACGCAATCTAGCCTTCGATGAAGTCGGTCTTATCATTTGGTACCATAAAAATGCTGGGATTTATCGCGGAAGCAGTCCTTTCTTTCAGATTGAGATGCTGTAATTGGCTGCCCCTGAAACCCGAAGAGGCAGCCGCGAAAGCTAAGTTTTGGTCGAATTTTTCGGACGGGTCACCCAGAGCGTCGCAAAAACAAACCAGGCGATCGAGGCCAGCAAGAAGCCGAGCTTAAACCGGCTGGCTTGGATCGCTCCAAGAAAATGAGCGATGGAGAAGATGAGGCAGAGAGCAAGGCTGACGAGCGAAAGGAGGCCATAGATTTTACGCTCCATAGTTCGACTCCCCAATTTTTCTGAATTTTTTTTCCCCGGACCGAAGCAGGACATAGGAGATGAGAGCGATCACGTAGCCTGGCAGCCACCGGAAATAGAGATGGATGGGCAAAAAGAAGCAGATGACCAGGGTTCCTACCCAGACGACGAGCACCCGCCAACTCAAAACCAGCTTTTGTTTTTCGGCGCGGAATTGTTCGATTCTAAACAGCGGCATGATCCAGTGTTCGGCAAAAACGACGGCGCCGATGGGCATCAAGACCAGGCCGTAGATAGCGACATAATCCAAGAGTTTCACGAACACGATGGGGAAGCAGGCGATGATGGTTGTCACGGCTCCTGCAGCCAGGGTGATTTTCCAGCGAGGCCAGTTTGGTGTAATGGCTTGCAGGGCGAGGCCGGCTCGATAAAGCGTTGGGTTGGCCGTTGTCCATCCAGCCAAGAGCAAACCGGCGACTCCGGCCAGTCCCGCCGCTTCAAAGGCCATCCGGCCGGGATTCATCTCGCGGCCGATTCCGGCGACCATAATCCCCGAACAGATCCAGGCCAGCATATGACCGGGGTACATACCGAAGGCTGTAAAAAAGCCGTATGTCCACTTCTTGGCATATCGGAGGATGGCCATGTCCGACAACCCAATATGCATGGCCAGATTGCAGAACCAGGCGAAAAACAGGATGTGCCAGAAACCGAACTGTTCTTGGCCGGAAGCGGTGACTCCATTCCAGATTTTTGTTTTAGAGATCTGCCAAAAGTTGTCGAGGTTCGCATGGACTCCGAGTTTCGGCAAAACGCCCAAAGCTCCGGCGATGAAAACGATGAATATCCAGGGCGAGCAGACTTCAGCGAACTTGCTCAGTTTTTCAAAGCCCAGGATAGCCAGGGCGGTGAACGCTGCTCCCAGGCCAAAAGCGATGAGGACCCAACCCAGGCTATTGGGAAAGACATCGGATAGAGCGGGCACCTTGATGTCGAAGGTGAGGCCTACGGCTGTTGCTGAGACTGCGATCATTGCGCCAGCAAGGATGCAATACAGAACGGCGTTGGCGATGTTGTAGATGACCATTACGCCCGGCCCGGCGATCTTTCTCACGTACCAGTAAAGGGTCAAGCGCGTCCGGACGGCGATTGGCGCGCAGATGAAGGTCCAAGATAAGACGGCCAATAGATTTCCAAAAAGCAGTCCGAGAATGAGGTCCTTGGCCAGGACCCCATGGAGGACGAAGAAGGCGCCGATGACGAATTCCGTGGCCGCAACGTGCTCGCCGGCGAACAGGCCGGCGAATTTCGCTCCCGACTGAAGCTTATCTGGGGTGACGGGCTCGCGGTCGAATTCGTAAAGCCGGTCCAGGCGCGAGGCCAAGGCCGACATCCTACCTGCCACGGGAGAATCTCCTCTGACGGTCCGACATGTCTACCTCCTCGCCAGCGTCTGCGCCTAATATACTCAGAGCCGGTTCATTAAACAAGATTTTTTTCGGAAGAGGCACGAGCGTCACCAGGTCGTTCGACATCGGCCTAAGAAAAGCTTCCTCAGCTGTGCGATTCTTCCTCTTCGCGGCTTTTCAGAGGGCTATAAAATCTGCTATAATGCGCTTTCCCAATGAAAATAGAAGAGATCGATCCAATTATCGAGACCGCATTGAAAGAGGATTTGCCCCAGGGAGATATCACCTCAGAGAGTCTCATTCCGCGAAGCTCAATCTCCAGGGCCTTCTTTCTGGCTAAACAGCCCGGCACCCTAGCCGGGATCGATGTGGCCGGCCGAGTCTTTAAGAAAATCGATCGACGGATCGTTTTTAACAAATGTTTTAAGGACGGGCAGCCCATCCGGGCTGGAGATATTCTGGCCGAAGTCTGCGGGAACTCTGTCTCGATCTTGAAAGGGGAGAGGGTCGCTTTGAATTTCTTGCAGAGGATGTCCGGGATCGCGACGACAGCCAGGAAATTTGTCGATGCCGTGGCGGGAACAAAGGCCAAGATTCTCGATACGCGCAAGACGACCCCCGGCCTCAGAATTCTGGAAAAATATGCAGTCAAGGTGGGCGGAGGCGAGAATCACCGCCCGAATCTTTCGACGATGGCGCTGATCAAGGACAACCATTTACGGCTTGTCGGGGATATTCCGAATGCGGTCAAGACAATCCGAAAAAAAGTGAAGAGGGGGACGAAAATCGAAGTCGAAGTCACCAACTTCACCCAGGCGCGCGCTGCGGTGAGGGCGGGCGCGGACATAATTATGCTTGACAATATGTCGCCCCAAAAAATGAAGTCTGTCATCGCCTGGATACAAGGCCGGGTCCCCATCGAGGTCTCGGGCAATGTCAATTTGAAAAACGTCCGGCGGATCGCCCGGCTCGGCGCGGACTATATATCAGTCGGCAAATTGACCCATTCCTACGCCTCCTTGGACGTGAGCCTGGAATTCGCGGCCAAGAATCGAGGTCGAGCGTGAATACGGAAAAGCTGAGAACGGATGTTCTGGTCATCGGCTGCGGGATAGCCGGCGCCAGTGCCGCCCTTGAAGCCGCCAAAAGCGGCCTCAAGGTGCTCGTGATATCGAAGAGCCCCTCTCTTGAGGAATCCAACACCTATTATGCCCAGGGGGGGATCGTTTCCCTGGGCAAGAACGACTTTCCCGAGCTCCTGGAGGAAGATATCATCAAGACCGGCGACGGGATCAGCAACCCAAAGGCCGTGGCTATCTTAGCCCAGGAGAGCAAGCCCCTTGTCGACCGTATCCTGATCAAGGAATTGAACATCCCCTTTGCGCGGAGCGCGCCGGACACTTTGGATTACGCGCAGGAGGCCGGTCATTCCCGGCGTCGGATCCTTCATGTCAAGGACACGACGGGCAAGACGATCGAAGAACGGTTCATCTCCGCCCTTAAAAGACACCCCAATGTCTCGCTTTTACCCGACCAGACCGCGGTGGACTTGTTGACCATTCCCCATCACTCCAAGAATTCCATAGCCTATTACCAAGAACCCCAGTGTATCGGTGCCTACGTCCTCGATAATCAAACGCGAAGGATGAAAACGGTCTTCGCCAAGGCGACGGTCTTGGCGACGGGAGGATGCGGAGCCGTCTTCCTCTACACTTCGAACCCCAGGGATGCCATCGGCGCCGGCTATGCCATGGCCCATCGGGCGAACGCCCGTATCGTCAACATGGAGTACATTCAGTTCCATCCCACATCTCTTTTCCACCGGGACGCGGATAGATTCTTGATTTCCGAAACCGTGCGTGGGGAGGGCGCCCGGCTGAAGACAAAGGAAGGCCGGACTTTTATGGAAAAATATAGCGATAAAAAAGATTTAGCTCCCCGGGATGAAGTAACCCGGGCTATCTATGAAGAAATGACCAACAGCAACTCGAGCTACGTCTTGTTGGACCTGGCGTCCTATGCCCGGGTCGATGTCAAAAAAAGATTCCCGAATATCTATAAGACATGCTTAAGCTATGGGATCGATATCACCAAAGAACCCATCCCGGTCGTTCCGGCCGCTCATTACTGCTGTGGGGGAGTGCTTGTCGATGAATGGGGACGGACATCCTTGAAGGGACTCTACGCTGTGGGAGAAGTCTCCTGCACAGGAGTCCACGGCGCCAATAGGCTGGCCTCGACCTCCCTCCTCGAAGGTCTGGTTTGGGGAACGCGTGCGGCGAAGGATATTGCCGAACATTTCCATCCGGCCGTATTTTTCAGAGAATCGGATATCCACCGCTGGTATTATCCGGAAAATGAGGAAGCTATCGACCCGGCGCTGATCAACCAGGACTGGCTCGCTATCCGCTCGACACTGTGGAACTATGCGGGGATCATCCGGACCAGAAAAAGACTGGAAAGGGCCAAGGCCGACCTCGAATATCTTCTCCACAGAATCGAGAAATTTTACCGGGAAGCGGCCATGGATGCCAAGATGATCGGGTTGAGACAGGGAATTCTCGTCGCCCTCATGATTACGCATGCCGCCCTAGCCAATCCTATCAGCCTGGGCGCGCACTTCCGGAAGGATTGACGAACGATCCTCGGCGGTCGGCAGCAGAAGGCCGAAAGATGCTCCTTAAAAGATGAATTTCAGACCGATCCCCGCGGAGACTCCGCTTAAATCCAGGCGACCCTTCCTGATGACCGAGAATTCAGTCTCTGAAGGCTCTGTTGGGGAGAAGAGGATCTGGGCAAATTCGTTGTCGCGCACGAAGAACCAGAAATAGGCGCTGCCGTTTTCCTCCTGCCAGTCGCCCATGAACCAGTGGCCCGTTTTCTTCAAAACGCCGGAGATCTCGGCAAACTTCACCAGGCGCCCGTTCGCCTGAACGATGAGGGCGACCTGCGGCGTAAGCGCGATCTCGAAACAGATTCCTGCTTGAAAACCAAGAGCTCCCTTTTTTGATCCAAATGTCTGCGACGTTTCATAGGAGAAAAAATTCGTCTTGACGTCCCAGTCATGGTCAAATGTCATCAGATAGTATCCGGCCCCCACATATATATCGGTCTTGAGGCGCCGCTGCATAGGGGTGTAATAATGGATATTGACGGTCAGCGGCACGAGCCGGATGCTGGGCTTCAGCGTCTCGGCCGACGAGAAAAAGGACCATTCGTATCCGAACTGGCTCGTCCGGGCGTATCGAGCATAGCCGACGCCGAGTCCGACGGCCAAGCGTTTACTGAAAGCCAAGGCAACCTCGCCGCAGAATTCGGCGCCTAGCCGGAGGGGATTGAATTGGCCGGCAGCGGCTCCGTAGCTCGACCGATAATACTCGTAGATGCCTTGGCCGCCCGTGTTATAGTCATTCCTGAATAGAAAGCCCATCCCTCCGGTCACTTTGATCGAAACGCTGGGAAAGGCGAGGGGTGTGCTGGCCCCAAAAAACGCCAGGGCGATAAGAATTTTCTTCAGGGATAGCATAGCTATAGTTTAAAAGGCCAGCCCGAAATGTCAAGGGCGCAGAAACTATATAATGGAAGATTCGAGTTGGCGAAATCCTGCGACTTGTTTTATAATGTGCCATTCTAGAAGAGGATTTGGAGAAAAGAACATGGCGGATCCGGTCGACGTGAAAGATACACTTAATCTGCCCCAGACTTCGTTCTCGATGAAGGCCAAACTGGCTCAGAAAGAACCGGAAATCTTGAAGACATGGGAAGCCATCGATCTCTACAAGAAAATAGAAGCCCGCCGCAGGAGGGATCCCGTCTTTGTCCTCCATGACGGGCCTCCCTATGCCAATGGGAGCATCCATCTGGGCACGGCCATGAACAAAATCCTCAAGGATTTTATCGTCAAATCCCGGACCATGGCCGGCCATCTGGTCGCGTATCTTCCCGGCTGGGATTGCCATGGCCTTCCGATTGAGATCCATGTCGACAAACTGCTCGGCGATAAAAAAAGCGCCATGTCGATCATCGAG
>Ga0315268_10000377_pt1 | contig 52270 bp, 71 predicted proteins | sample C1_top_MG_FD_204535 | JGI IMG/M metagenome (GOLD analysis project Ga0315268, IMG submission 204535) | Sediment microbial communities from Yellowstone Lake, YNP, Wyoming, USA - C1_top | ecosystem: Environmental > Aquatic > Freshwater > Lake > Sediment | place: USA: Wyoming | collected 2017-08-01 | reverse complement strand
TCGTCCAGATAGTGCTTCAGGAAGGCTATGTAGGCCATTAAGTGTCCTTTGATGAGCTCTACCGCGACGAACTTCTTGCCAGGTCCTCGCGCGGCCTGCCTAGCAAGGCCTGCCCGTGCCTGAGCCTTGGGTTGGTTAGCGACCTTGATACGGGAGCCTTCGTACTCCTTGAGCAAACTGAAGGCCCCTGAGTCCAGGTAGCGGTACTGTGGCCAAGTGTCAAACTCACTCCGTGCACTCTCCCACCCGGGTGATGGCAGTTTACCTTTGAAGTTCTGAAAACTACACATTACCGCATCGACGCGGCACTCACGCAGAGCTTTCCGGGCCTCACTTCCGCAGTCAGCACCAGCGAAGACTATTAGCCTCCTGTCAGGGAGAGGTGGGCCAGGTAGGGAGCGAGTCACTCTATTTTTACCTCTCGCTCCAACTCTAGAAGCCTACCCACTAGTGGACCAGCACGTGGAGCTGTGTGGCCGGACTCCCAGCGAGTGATGGTAAACAGGGTGCAGCCTAGCTTCGCAGCGAACTGCTCCTGAGTAAGCTTCAGCGCTAGCCTAAGGCGTTTGACTCGGTACGGAGTGAAAGTGAACCGGTCGTCCATGCCCCCAATGATATAGGAGGTGACAGTAATATGTCAATACCTATCAGGAGATATTTTGGAGGAATTTTCTCAGGCCGTCACGCCTAGGTAAACCTTCAGAGCATTCACCGCGTCCTGGAGCCTACCCTGAGCGAGAGCTTCACTCACACCCCTCAGCACGCGCAGGACGTACAGCTCTGCTTTGTCCGCGTCACTCATCTCCGCCTCCTGCCGAGCGAACTCGGCCCACTCCTCGTCTGTGGCATGGCAGATCGTGTAGGCCTGACAGCCAAGAAGGTTCCGCTGCTTGACCTCAGCCAGCTCCTCGCGCACCGCAGAGGAACCGATGCCATCATAAGTCTGGATCGTAGGCAGCACGGGGATGCCGCCGAAGCCCTTACCGTCCAGGCAGTCAGCAAACGCACTAGCGACATAGCCTGCTGGACGGGACGGCCTGAATGCTAGCGGGTAGACCATCGGGAGCCAGCCAGCGATGTGTTGGGCTAGCACTCTCTGATATGGCAGAGACAGCCGGTTGCCTCTCGTGTCCACTGAGGCATAGAGCTCAACCGTCGGGTGCCGAGCGCGGAAGGCGGCTATCAAGCGCTCCATCGGCTCCGGCCCCAGTGGCTCCCACTCTACCTCCGCATTAATCACGGCAGCGATAGCACCAGCATCCACAGCGTTTGCTAGCATTGTGGCTTCCTTCTCAGGCTGTGTGGGGTAAACATAGCGCTCAACAGCGAAAGGAAAACCTGCTGCTGTGAACGCCCGCTCCACGTCGGGCCAGCCGTACTTGATGATGACTCCGTTCAGCCGAGCGTCCTTTGCCCGCTGCACCATTTTGGCTAGGTCGAAAGACTGGCTGGAGTTCTGGTTCCACCAGGCCCAGCGGCCTGCAAGCTTAGGAACCAAAGCACCACCTGCACTTCTTCCAGCTTGGGTCGAGCTCACGAGCCTCGCTCCGCCGCTTGATCTGGTCAGTGTTGCACCGCTCAGTCAGGTTCTCGCGGTCGTGGACGACGACTCTCAAGCCAAACCACGTCCTATTGAGAATGTACCTGGGTAACCCTCTGCCTCTCATTAGTCCATCCCATCCTTTCGGGCTGAATGCCCCATTTAGTGACGTGCTCCGGTGCGGAGGACACCACGTCACAGGTCTCCTCTTCCTCGTGCTATAAAGTGTATTCCCAAGCCGATACCGACAGAAACCCAGATGCCCGTCGCTATGATAAGGAGGAAGCCGGGCACGTGGGAGCTCCAGACGATCTCGCTAATCGTGTCCCCTGGCTGCCTATTGAACCAGGCGGCGATGACCTCGGCGGTCAGAGCTATGATGATGCCGGCCAGGATGAGACCTCCCGCAAGCAGGTAGATATGCTTGAAGTCGCTGACGGATGGCACTACTTGCCCTTCTTATTGCCAAAGCCGTTGGCCTGCATGTGACCAAAGGCATAACCAGCGGCCAGGGCAGCGATGGCGGTCAGCCACTCTGGTGCCCCACCCCTATCCGCATTGATCGCTTCGAGAAGGATCGCACCGCCGAGTGCCAGCAATGCAAAGACACCGGCAAAGCAGACTCGTAGGATGACTTGGTTCACCTCTACCTCCTATCTGCTCGCTGCCTGTCGGAGCGAGACCTTACCAAAGGAGAGCACGGTCTCCGAACCCTCATCGGTCCGCCGTAGTGTGTGGTAGTACTCGCCAGGACTTAGTGTTCCAGTATCGGTATCCGCGATGGCCACGTCACAAATCCCAGCCGACCCGTCCGTGATGGTAATGGCTGCTGTTCCTGCCTTGTAGATAGCTGTGCCTTCAGCGTCGGGTCGAGTCCGCAGTATCCACTCAAGAGCCCAGCCGGTGATGTTCTGAGCTGCCGTTCCCGTCGAGTCGAGCACGGTAAAGCGTAGGGTCTTATCCTCGCCAATGAACCAGTTGTCTGCTGCTGAGATGGTTGCTTCTTCACTCATACGGCTGATGCTCCTAAGTTCAAAGTTGGCTTATAGGATGCTGGAAGAGCCACTCGCGTCAGGTAAGAGGCTGGAAAACTTAGCCGGACAATAGACGAGGCAGGCAGACTCAGTAAGACCTTGTAGGACGCGGGCAGGCTAATCGTAGCTGGCATCGATTTCTATCCTTGGCTTGTAGGAGGCCGGCAGGTAAATCTTGCCGACAAACGGTCTCCGGGCAAAGAGAGCATCAAGAGAGAAGATTCCCTCGGTATCAAACAGCAGCATAGCGGAGAGGCCTGCCCGTGGAAGCATGAGGAGTGTTCCCTCGCCCTCTATGGTCAGCACAGCAGCAGCCCCGCGAAGCGCCTCCACGGACACCAAAGCCTCAGCTAGTAGAGCAAGGAGAGCCAGGAGACCCCGTACTCCGCTCGCTGAGAAGCTGCTTTCTGTCGAAAGAGTTAGAGCTGAGAGCCTCCCTACTTGGAGGGCAGCTAGGAAGTCGCTAGCCACTTCCAGCGCCAGCCCGTCAGCAATCCTGCGAGAGGTCGCTACGGAGATAGCGCTTTGACCTAGGAGGTCAAAGACAGAAGCAGCCACTCGTGTAGCACTAAGGGTGACTACCGTCCCTTCACCCCCCAGCACAATCTGAGACAACCGACCCCGCTGTGTTCCAATGGAGAAGATTGACTGTCCAGAGACCGGGAGAGTACTCAGTCGCCCCGCACAGGCCAAGAGTAGCAGGGTGCTTTCTGCCGAAAGAATAAGGCTATCAAGGTGAGAAACTCCACCCGGAACACCAACAAGGCCATCGACGAGGAAGTCAGACTCACTCTGTGGGCCAAGGGTAACAAAGAGACTCCGCATCCCGTTTACTGCGAGGCTGCCGTCTCCAGAGAGGGCCAGTGGGGAGATCCGCCCGACCCGTGTTACAGTCATGGAATCGCTAGCAGCTCCTAGGTCTAGCCCTTCTAGGAGGCTTCGGAGCGCAAGTGTAGAGAGAGCGGACTGCGATGAGAGCGCCACCTGTGAGAAGCGACCTCGTTGTGATCCGGCAGCAAAGTCTGACTGGCTAGAGGCTAACAAGGAAGATAACCGCCCCGCTTGGGCCAGTAGCTGGAAAGCACTCTCTGCTGAGAGAATAAGAGTATCGAGGTAGGAAGCACCTCCTGCTGCCTGCACCAGAGCATCGATAAGGAAGTCTGACTCGCTCTGCTGGCCAAGAGTTGCAAACCGAGCTATTTGAGCCGTAGTGATCTCTTCGCTTGAAGCTGCTAGACTAAGACTATTCTCAGCACCACGCAAAGCTGATATGGACTGCGCCCCTTCTGCTGACAAAGTCCCACTGGCTTGTGCCAACCGTTGGGTGGCAACGACTTGGGCACCCAAACTTGCAAAGTCTGCGAAACCCTGTGCCCTCTTTTCCGCCAGAGCAGTTTGGACGCTGGAGGCAGTGAGTATTTCAGAGACCTGTGTCCCCCTCTGAGATAATACAGACAAATTGCTAGCCGCCGACATCTGAATAGAGCTGCCTGCTGGCGGGCTTGTCGCTAGGCCCAGGTACGTCGTGTGATAGACCCACGTCAGGGCCACGACTGTCACGCACCATACCGATGAGAAATACCCGCCGGACAGCGAGGAGTAGAAGCCCATTTCCAAGTCGTCCAAGTCTGCGGGCATCCAAGAACCGCCGCCAGGTCGGGAAACCACGCATCGATCAGGGCTGCGGTTCCATGTGTAGGTGCTTTCTGGACCGGGAATCTGAACGTCTCCATCGGTAGATACGCGCCTAACCCTTCCAGTGTATACGCCCTTTCCACCACTGGAAAGGCGATGGGCACCGAGCAACATGCAGCTGTCAATCAGGGCATTGGAAGGCATACCAACCGTAAGTCTGTTCTGCCCATGATGCGTCTCGGCCGCCACCGCCGAGCAGTAGTTGTAGGACGTATCCTCATCGTCCTCCGGCAGTTCGTCCCCGTCCCAGTTTAGGTATTTGTTCGTCGCCTCGGGTGTGCCGGTCCACTCAGAGTAGGAACCGGCCGATACGGGAAACTGGGCTAACTCGTGACACTGCGGGGCCTGGGTTACCCAGGGGGCATCACCGGCGGTCGTTGTGTAGGCCGCGACACAGTCGTCGAGATAGAGGTCAGCGCCGCGTGCGGCAGATGTTACCTCGCCCCACCACAGGAAAGAAGCTACCCAGGCCGCCGCGCCATGCACGTCCTGAACACCACCTAGGAAGATATAGGCGTGCTTCGAGCCCCAGCCCCCAGGGAAGGCTTCTTTAACGAGGAAAAGGGCTACGTGTGTCAGCCCTGTCGTAGGAATCGTGCCGGTTGTGGGGCCGAGAATAAGGTTGCCACTGTCGTCATAAAGCCGCAGCTTCCTGTCGGTACCGATACGTAGATAGCGGGCGGCCGTTGTAGCCGGGTTTTCACTGAGTAGACCTATTTCGCTGGTCGGCGTGCCGCTAAGCCCAACATAAGCCTGGAGCATCCACAGGGCAGCCGTTCCCCAGGTGGCAGGATTAGCGAATGCATAGAGGTAGTTGTTGCCCGCCGTGTTCGTCGGGAGCTTGATGGCGCCTATGCCAGTCTGGACGCGGGTAGCATCCCACACAAGATTGGACGTGTAGCTCGTGTTTACGTAGGCAATCTTCTCTCGGAACTCTCCGCCGCAGGACTGCCACTGCTGCCACGCCATTATGCTACCTTCAGAGCTGCTATGACCTTTGCAGGTGTGATCTCGTACTTGTGCTGCTTCTCGGCCGTTGTGGAGACCCTGGCCTTGAGCGTCCCCTTGTACCAGTCCTCGATGGGGTTGCCGGCGGGGACGATCCAGCGCGCCGGTATGTCACCTAGGCCCAGCCGCACAGCCTCCTCGCAGGCGGCCACAACGAGAGGCCCCCACTGTTGCTCAAAGTGCCAGAGAACCCACCAGCATGGCGACCCGTCGGCGGGGTTATCGTCCAGCCTCGCCCAGAAGACGCCGCTCTCGTCGTCAATCGTCACGACGGCATGATCTACCTTCAGGTCAGCAATGCTCACGTCAATCTGCCGCGCCTGCAAACGCCAGCGGGCGAGATCAAGGTCAGCGTCCGTGCGGCAAACCCGTGCAGCCATCTTACCTCCTACGCCATACTCAGCTTGAGGCTCCCCGCTGGAATCTGGAAGGTGTCACCGCTCTGTACGATCTTAGGTGTACCCAGCGCCCCATGCCACAGCAGGTTGCCAGCAGCTCTCGTGGGGCTGTCGGAGATCAGGCCATGCGTGACAGTGCCCCAGTCAGCCGTCGCCGTGCCAAAATCAATAGCAGCAGCAGTCGTTATAGTCCCGCCAGAGGCACTATTCCAGGCGGTGCCTACCGCAGCCTTACGGCTATAGCCACTCCCGGTCGTGCCGAGCTCGTAGGCTGACCCACTGTAGTCGTCTGCTGGACTGGCTGTGGCCAGGCCAACGTAGACTGTCCCCGGCATCGTGTAGGATGTCTTGCCTACCGTGTGCTCTAGGAGCTTGTTCTCCAGGTAGTCGCTCAGGTTGTCTGCCATAGATTACCTCCGGTATGTCCAGCCCTGCAAGAGCGGGAATAACTGAACCTGGGTCTGGACTGTGCGCTGAGTGAGCCCATCCCTCGTCACCTCGTTCAGCCTTACTAACTCATTCCTCAAAGCCTCTGCTACTGTCTCCTCATCAAGAGTCGGCACGATTGCCGATTAGACCTTCATCTCCTCGTGCTCGTGCTCATGCAGTGCCTTGACCTTCGCTAGCACCTCAGTGAGCACGGCCTCGGTCACATGGAGATCCACGTCGAGCCAATTAGCCCCCCAACCACCCGGCCAGACCCGAACCACTATCAGGCCCACGGGTTGCGTCTCAGGCTTATCACCGCTTCCTAGAGTCATCTATCTGCCCCTTCCTTCCCACCAGAACCCGAAGCCGGCTATCTTCGGCCCGCGCCCGGCTCTCGGCAAACTCGCGCACCCTTGTCTCCACGGCAGCGACAACGGCCGTCTCATCGCTGTCGCTGGCCACCAACACCTGCGTGACGAGGAGTGGCGTCGTGACGACTACGCCTTTCTCCTCCATTTCTTCGCTAATCAGAATGTGGCATAGTGTCTGGCCGTCATCTTGGCTCACGACGTTTGTGATTTCCCACTTCATCGCCCACTCCCTATGCTGCGATGATTGCCTGGACCGCCACTGTCCAGTCCACCCAGGCCTCGACGCGGCCCAGTTGCGTGCTCCCGATCTCGATAGCGTGGATGCCCTGGACCACGACCCCATCGCTGTCCTGGAGGTACTGCGTGATGTCCAGCGTGGCAGCGCTATTCCAGGGACCACCCAGCGCGGCGGTCCGATCCACACCATCAATCTTCAGCGTCAGACCGGCAGCCGAGGTCCCTTCGTAGATGCCATAAACTTGGCCGTGTGTGTGGTCGCTCACGGTGTGAGTATGATCAGTCTGGGTGCTTGAAGTGGCTCCCGAGACAGTGTGCGTGTGGTTGGCGACGGTATGTGAGTGGGCAGCACCGCCCCCACTGCTGGTCTGGCCGTCGCCACCCGGCCACGTATAGAGGTCAGTCCCGCCCTCGGAGAAGGGTTTGCCAAGTGTGTAGGTAAACAGGTTGCCGTACAGATCATAGATGGACGCATTACATTGGTATGGCGGGTCAGCCCACGTGGCAGCGTTACCTATTGCCATCACATGATGACGGTGACTAGGGCAGGTATGCGTGTGCGAAGACTCAGAGGAACTCGTCTGCCCACCACCCGCTTCGGCTGACTGGCCACTCACAGTGTGACTGTGGGAGCCGCCGCCCGAACTGGTCTGGCCGCCGCCTGATGCCGCCCCTGTCGCCGTGCTCCTAATCGCCCGTGGCTTCAGCCGCAAGCGGCAGCGCAGAAGCTGCGTCACGTTGTCATCGATAAGCAGGTCGAATTGCATCGGCTTCGACGAGTTCAATTCCTCCAAGATCGGCCCGCTCGTGTAGTTGCTGACATTCGTCTGGACGTGGGTGCGGAAGGCGCGGGCCGTATCCTCCAATTTGCCGATCAGGATGTCATCGGCCGTCTGAAGGGCGCGATCTAGGTTACTCACCACGAGGTCCGAAACCTCAGTCCCATCTGCCGGGAAGCGCCGGGTCCGCTCCAGGACATAGAGGTCGGTGTTGACGTCCAGGTAGACGTAGCCCACCCCCGATTGCAGGGCATAGCCGCGCCAGCGAAGGCGCACGGTGTCGCCTGGCCTCACGGCTGGGTCTAGGCCGCGCACGGTCAGCCGGTAGGCCGTCTGCTTATCTTTCCACCAGCGCGAGAGTTGGGTCGCGGCCAGGTCGTACAGGGCGTTGGCACCGACTTCGAGAGCCGCCCTGCTGTTCGACAACGGCGCGATGTCCTTGGCGACGAAGGCGCGCTCCCGCTGCCCGTAGGCGGCGATAGAGGCGGCGTCGGCGATGTAGTAGACGGGTTCACCATCCGGCCCCGTCGTACTCTGGACGACGTAGGGGCTGTTGCGGGTACACCAGCGAAGCGTCATCTGGTCGACGCCGGAGCCGCCGCCAAGGGGCAGCACCCAGTTCCAAACCTCGGTCACCGCGTCCTCGACGCTGAGGCTGTCCACGGCCGCCAGATACTCATCGTCGAACAGAAGCTCATCCGGCTGGCCGCCCATCAGGGTGACCCCTGACGCTGCCCCAAACAGGCCGATCTCCAGTTGCTTGCTCAGGACACCGCCGCTCTCAGTCACCTTCTCCCGTAGGTGCTGAGACTGTTGCTGGGCCGCCAAGAGGATGGCCTTGAGCCTGCTCTCGCCATCGAAGCGGGCCGATATGGTAACGGGCTCCACGCAGATGCTCAGGCGGGTCCCCCCGGTCGAGTCGTGTACCTCCTCGGTCTGTTCCCTGTCGGCGACATAGGTCGCGGCGCTCTCGTGAGCAAGGCAGGCTAGGGCGATGTCGCTGGCATTCGGTGTCGATACCGCCAGGAAAGGGCTCGTGCTGTTGCCGCCCGCCGTGCTCGGTGTGCTCTCGGGTGTGGTCTGGTCCACGCCCTCCCACGTCATGGCCCCGACAGCAACATCGGCGGTGCCGCTCACCTGCACGTACAGGTTGTAGAGACCGGCCGGCGGGTTCACCATGCGCCAGAGTTCGATTCGCATGGGGCTCTGACTGATGGCCGCCAAGAAGGTGAGGGCCACGCCGTTGTACGTCAGGGAAGAAACCGTCGCCGTCGAGGGGTTGATGGCTACCGCCGCGTAGAGGCAGCGGTTGGTGCCGGATGAGTTGTGCGAGAGCGTCCAGGTCTGGCCCCACCAGGCGGCGGTCGAAGCGTCGCGCAGGGACAAATGAGCGCCGGCGGCCTGGGCGATACCAACCCCTGCCAACGCCCAGTTCTTGACGGCCGAGAGCGTCCAAGCAAGGGTCCGGCTGGTGGGCACGGCCTCATAGCGCGTCCAGCCCGTGCCTGACAGGAGGTCATCGACCACGTCGCGCACGTCTCGGTTCGTGTACTGGCGGTTCAGGAGCGTATTCTTGTAGAGCAGCTCTTCCAGCAGCGTCGGGCCGGATATCTCCAGCGTATCCTCGGGTTGCTTGTTGACGGTCTCGATGAGGCCCGCGAAGACCAACCCCTCGCCCTCGCGGTAGTGACGCCAGACGCGCCCGACCTGGCACTCGGCCGTGCGGGGGTCAGTGAGCGGGAGCCGAACCCTGAAAGAGCCCGCCTGATCCAGCTTCTGCGTGACCTCGGCTCCTAGGATGCTCATCCTATGATCTGTGCCTTCACAACCCCCGCGCTGTCAGCCACGACGGCCCGATGGCGCAGCGGGGCGCTAGGCGGCCGGTAGTAGAGGGTCATGCGGATGTGATCCACCTGGGCAAAGCGGCTCGCGCCAGTGCCGCTCGGCGTGGCACTGAGGGCAACGCCGAGCGTCTCGATGTCTCCTGGGGTCCAGGTCTCATCCCAGAGGTCAGAGTCCCCGCCATAGACGGCGTAGGCATCGCTGGTGGGCCAAATCTCAGCCCTGGCTCTCTCGGCGCTACCGATGTTGCCGCCCTTCACGATCCGCACCCGGTAGTCGACGACGGGGTAAATCCTACGGCGCTCTATCTCTACGAGGATGCCCAACGGCGTAGCTCCTGGTGGCAGCAGGAGCCCAAAGTCCGTCGCCTTCAGGTAGTGGCTAACCGTTCCAACGGGCAAGATCGCCTGCGCGTAGGAGTCGTCGCTGACCCGGGCGTTCGCCGGGTTTGACCAGGCGACGGTGCCTATGGACGCATCGTCAACGACGGTGCTCGGGCTGTTCGGGCCTGCCTGTCGCACCTCAGTCCCTCCACGAATGAAGCCACCAGATATACAGTTTCAGGTTGGGCGTGCCGCCGTCCGTGTACCGCATTGAGTTGCTGCCTGGCTGGAGTTCCATCAAGACCGCCTGCAAGGAGCCCGGCGTCACGTTCGGCGTATCATCGGTCCAGGTGCCACCGCCATCTGTGCTCAAGCGGGCGCGGCCCAGGCCTGGGGCGCTATTGACTGAGAGCACGGTAGCCGCCGTCGCGCCATCGGTGGTGCTTGAGAACTGTTGCCCGTTCGTCAGGTTCTCGATCTTCGGGTTCGTGAAGCCATTCACGGCTTGACTGGCGAAGCGGAAGACGCAGCGGTGACACTCCAAGTCGCCGTTGTTGATGAGGTTGAAGGCAAAGGGCGTGGTGGTGACTGTGAAGACGGCGAAGGTGTAGTCCGGCGCGATGGGCTCACCCACGACAGTGCTGGCCAGCGTTTCCGCCGTGTAGCCGTTGGCGGTGAGCCAGGCCGTCGTTAGTGAGTCATACAGGAAGGGTTCAGGCAACTCCAACCTGACTGTTGCCCTGGCCAACAAGGGGCCGGCGAAGTTGAGGGCTGGCCGCGCCGCTGCCTTCGCATACGTCCAGCGAGCGGCGCTACTGTCCGAGACCTCGCGGCGCCATAGCTTGCGCCGGCCTAGATCGCGGGTCGTGCCCTCCACGGCCGCCATGAGGCTGTTGATGGCCGTTTGCAGAGCGGTGGTGCTGGCGGCGATAAGCGAAAACTCAAGGTCGGCACTGGCCCTATCTTTAGGCGCTCGGCGGTCGCCATGCAGATCGTAGGCCCCATCCGCACCGATGGGGTTCGGCATGGCAAGGCGGTTCGGCGTTTGGAAGTCCTCGCGATAGGCTGCCAAGGACAGAGTATAAGGATTGCTGCCGTCCAGGTCCGAAAGTTGATAGAACGACCTCATGGAATGTGACCTCGGAGGCGGAGAGCGCGGTAGAGGCCCTGCGCAAAGTCAGCGGGCTCGCGGACGCCGGGCAGGATGATGTCACCGTGGAAGTGGTAGGTGGCGCCAGCCGCCATCTGGCGGGATTCACGGGCAGAATAGACGCTGCTCCCCCGAGGCAGGGCCAGCAATTCCGGGCCGCGCTCGCCGATCCAGGCTAGGCCGCCTGCGAAGTCACGGATGCCAGCGGCCAGATGAGGAATCGGGTTGTCGGGCAGATCGATGCCGATCCCGAAGGCGCCGATGCTGTTGGGGATCGCATTGTTCACTGCGTCGATGGCCTGGTTAATGAGGCCCCTGATAGCCTCCCAAATGCCGCTCAGGAAGGCCTCAACCATACCGGGCGCCTGCCTCAAACCTTCCATTAACCCCCGGAACATGGCATCGCCGAGGTCGCGGGCCGCACCGAACCAGCTCCCTACCAACCCAGCCACGGTGCCCGGGAGGCCGGTTATCGCATCGACTATGTTGCCAATGAAGCCCAGCACGGCATCTTTGACCTCGCCGAAGTGGGTCACGATCCACCACAGGCCAGCACCGGGCGGGAAGAGGACGGCAAGGGCCACCTGGACAATCGTCTGCCAGTGCTCGGCCAGGAGGTCGCGCAGCGTGTCCATGATGCCAAGCACCAGGTCCTTGGCCTTGCCGAATCCCTCGCTGAATACGTTCTGCAGAACTCCGAGAGCATACACGGCGATATCGCGGATGAGGCCAAGCCGGTTCTCAAAGAGACCCTCGATCAGGTCCCAGATGATGCCGAACTGCTCCTTGATATGGCCCCAGGCACCCTCCCAGTCCCCGGAGAAGACATCTTTCCAGAAGCCGAAGGCGTTTTTGATGGTGTCGAGCGCGGCTTGGAAGATGGCCTTGATGTCAGTCCAGACAAACTCCACATACCGCTTGATGGCGCCGAAGGCAGTCTCAAAGAGGCCGCGCAGGAACCCAAACTTCTCGTTTAGGAAGTCGCTGATCGTGCCCCAGACTTCTAAGGTCTTGGCTTTGATCTCGTCCCAGTGGTCGATGAGTGCTTTGATGGCCAACCCGAGGGCGGCGCCGGCCGCAATCAGGGCGATGATCGGCCAGGTCGCGGCGATGGTGGCAGCGGCCCAGGCAAGAAAGGCAGGTACGACAGTTGCGGCCACGACGACGCCAATGGCGGCCAGCGCCCCAATGATCATTTCCTTGTGCTCACTGACAAAATCGAGCGCTTCGCCGGCCTTTTCGATTACTGGCTTCAAGGCCTCGATGGCTGCCTTGACCTTTTCGATGCCCTCCCTCACGAACTCCCGAATCTGCGGCTGGACGCTGACAAACCACTCGGCGAACCTCGTCAGCACAGGCATCAGCGCCATGCCGATCTGAATCTTGACACCGGCGATGGCCTCGTTCATATCGCGCTGGGCGAAGGTGAACTGTTTGATGGCTCCGACGTTTTCAGCGCTCAGGGTCACTCCTAGCTTGTCGGCTTCGGCGGACAGTTCCTCCAGCCCCGCGCTACCCGCATTCAGTAGCGGAATCATGTCCTTGCCAGAACGGCCAAAGAGCTGCATGGCAAGGCCGGTCTTCTCCATGCCGTCGGGCATGGCCTTGAACTTATCGGCCAGGGGGCCGAGAATCTGGTCAAGAGGCAGGATGTTGCCGTTGGCATCCGTGGCCTGGACCCCGATGTCGGCAAGGATTTGCGCCATACTCTTGCCGCCAGTCGTGACGCCCGTCTCCTCGTCCGAGACGCCCTTGAGTTTCTTGGCGAAGATACCTATCGAGCGGCTGGCATCGTCGGCACTAAGGCCGAAATGCTTGAAGGCAAAGAGTAGTTCCGAAGATGCCTCAGTCGTAAGACCAGTCTCACGGCTGAGCTTGGCAACAGCCAGACCCAGTTCCTGAGTAGCGCTGATGCTACTCTCCAATGTTTTGAAACTGGCGAAGGCAGCGACGGCACCGGCGGCAGCAACTGCCAGCGTCTTCAATTGCGAGGAGAGGCCGCCGCTCTCCTTGGAGACCTGGCCCAGAACCTTCGAGGCCTCATCTTTGGCCTGAATGAGGATTGTGAGTTTAGCGGTATCGGCCATCAGGTGCTCCCCTTGACCTGACGTGCTACTACTTTCTGGAGACCAGCCGACGCCTTGTCGTCCAGAGTGAGGAGGACCTCCAGCTTAGCTTCAGAGGTTCCCAGAGCCATCCTTCAACTTCTCCGCTGTCAGCCTGTCGAGTTCAGACTCAAACCACAAGCCTTGCAAGAGCTCATCGGCTGGCTCATCGTCTAGCTGACTGGGTGCTAGTCCGAAGAGCTTGCACAACCTGTAGCGTAGGTATCCGTGTGGCACACTGGCCTCTCCAGTCCAGAAGGCCTCTATGAAGTCATCTCGGTCCCTAAAGGGGGCTGTGAGATTGCCTCACCTGCCTTCACGATCAACGCTGTTAGGAGGTCCAGGGGAACTTCGCCAATGGGATCGTAGGTGTCGGTCCGCTTAGCAGAGAGCTTCTTACCCTCCTCATCGACAAAGTTCCAGTCCAGGATCAGCTCATACAGCGCCTCCTTGATCTGAACCGCCTCTACACTCTGAAGTTGCTCCCAGACCTTGAATGGAGGATTGGTGCGGACTACTGCCCACCAGCCCCCGAACTCGCCGTCAAGCTCTACCTTGGCCTGCTTGACCGGCATCCGCCGCTCAGCATGACTCATCTTGTGACTCCTTTCCTCAGTCTAGCTCCTGCTAGATCGTGCCCCAGACGATGCTTCCGCCAGCTACTGGTACAAAGTCAGCCGCGAAGGTTACAGCCCCACCAACTCCAGCCGAGAGGCTATAGTTGGTGAGCAGCACCTCCCCATAGAGCTTGGGCTTGCCACTCACTGAGCCCGCTGGCATGAACTGCAAGGTATAGCCAGCTGTGCCCCCGATAAGGCTCGACAGGACGGCGTGCGCTCCGGTAAGCGCCGTGTCATTGAAGTTGCCTTTTATAGACACCTTCTGGTCCTGCTGACCAGTGACATAGCTCTTCTGCGCGTCGCCAAACCCTGTCACTTCAGCCGTATCGATGGTGCTGGGAGCATCGGTGCTATCGACATCGCTGGAGATGTTCCTGACCGTCCCACCACTGTCGTCGATGGTAAAGACTACGCTTCTGCCATGATACTTTGCCACTTATAACCTCCTGTAACCCAGGGCGTAGGTACAGGTCCCGCCTGTTACTACCGCCCTGAGATACTGCCTAACCGTTCCGGTCACTTCCGTCCCCGCTGCATAAGGAGCAGCGGCCACCGCCCCAAAGGAAGCGAGGTTCGAGAAGGCTGCCTCAGTGCTTGCCGTTCCGTGCTGGAGAGCTACCGTTGGAGTCCCTGAGCTGATACTCAGAATGTGGAGAAAGGCTCGGGCACCGGCGTTGCTGGGCGTCTCGTTGGCTGTACCCGCTCCTCTCGTCCCAGCACCTTCGGCGTGGCAGCGCATCATCTTGATGGGCTGGCCTCCATAGAGGCCAAAGTTGTAGTCCGCCGAGAAGGTCACTGGAGCACCAGCCCCGCCTGAGACTCCATAGGCCGTATTCAGCTCAGCACTGCCTCCCCAGCCATAGGCACCGGTGACTGTCCCATAGTGAGCTAAGAAGACCACGGCGCTTCCAATACGCTGCCTTAGGACATCGTGAGCTTCCGCAGTGCCATCCGTCAGGAAGCCCTTCTGACTGATCTTCCCATCCACAGCCCCAACGACGTAACTCTTCTGCTGGTCGCCAAAGGCCGTGACCTCCTGCGTGTCCATTGCATTGGTCACGTCAAGAGCACTGCTCTGCCCTGTCACATCGTAGCCGTCCACCAGGACGACTGTTTCCTTGCCGTGCTTTTTCGCCATAGACCCCTCCTACTCTGCCTCAGCCACTTCTACGTCCTCCGTGACTTCACAGACCAGGCTTTCGGCAAAGAAACTAATCTCCCCGACTGTGAACCGGTCAGGTTCCGAAGTACCAGAGACGACGAGAGCATCCAGAACTCCTGAGACTCCTCCCAGCTTCGGGTACTCAGCTAGCCGGTCCAAGATAGCCTGCCGAGCTGTCTCCGTGTCAGTCTGAACCTGGACATCGTCCTGGTACCTGACGAAGAGCAAGATGCGAACCCGCCAAAGGTACTGGTGGTCGCCACCGAAGTCAAGACGGCTATGCTCAAAGCTGTCGTAGACTAAAACCACGGCCCAAGTAGCTCCCTTATTGAGAACGCGGAAGTCACCCTGGGTTACCCACCCAGCCAGGTTGGGGCTAGTGATAGCCTCGATCTGGCCCTTGAGTGCAGCTTCTACTGCGGAGTAGGACACTGCCTGTCCCTCACCTCCCGCCTCAGCAGGACCACTTCACTTGGAGCCGCTAGGCCAATCTTCACTTTCGGGCCGGTCCAGCCGTCAGAAACACCCAAGACTGTGATCTCAAGGTCCACAGTGCCAAAACTGGCGATAATTGACTCGTCTATGTGCCTCGTCAAGACTAGCATCTCAAGTACCTGGCCTATCTCTGTCCGTGTCCACCTGGCCCTCACCGAGGTCCTGCCGCATCCCAAAGCCCCGTCTGAACCGAGGCAAAAGGTAGTCGCTATCGGACTCGATGCCCTGCTTATCAGCCAAGCTCACACCCGTAAGCACAAGGGCATCACCAGAAGCCTGCCCAGCACGGGCAGCTCCAAGGTCAGCGAAGCCACTCGTTGCCAGGAAGGCCGTGTCAGCCTCCCACTGAGCCTTGAACTCTCGGTAACGCAGGTTGGCCTCTCGCTCACCGCTGGAGATCGGGTGCATAAGCTCAATCTGGACAACAGCACCAATAGCGTTAAGGTGCTCAAGGTAGGAAACCACAGGGCTCAGCGTTTGCGCTGTGCCGTAGCCGGACTGGGCAAGGTGAGCCTGGAGCCGGTAGTAGACTTGCGTCAGCACGCTCTCCACCTGACTGAGCGAGGGAGAGGAGGTATCTGAGAACTTCCCACCCTCAGTCAAGTGACGGCAGTAGGCTTCAACTAGGTTGAGGCAACTAGTTCCGGCTGTAAGCTCATAGGCTGAGTAAGACACGGCTCTCTCCGAATCGTCTTAGGCTCGATACGTTCTGCTAGTTCCGCCAGAAGCGGTGTCCACTGTTTCTGGGCTACTTCATCCCAGTCGTACTGTAGGGAGAACTCGCGTGCTCGCTGCCGGCGTAGCGGGTTCTTGGCATCGTCATAGGCAGCATCCAGGCATATCTCCAGCCCCTCTACCGAAGGAACAGCTTGCCAGCTCAGCAAGGGAGTCATAAACTTCGCTGCTAGTGGAACAAGCCAGCCAGTCTCACGAGCCAACTCAGCACCCCCAGCGAAGTCAGTGGTGATAACCGGACAGCCGCAGGCCTGTGCTTCCAGGAGGGGGATGCCAAAGCCTTCACCCATCGTCGGCAAGCAGAACACGTCGAAAGCGTTATACATCCTCACCATCCACTCGGTCGGACAGTTGAGGAGTACCTTGTTTGGCATAGGGAAGCGCGTCTGCTCAGCTATGCCAGAGACCCTTGCCATGCCCACAAGGTCTGGGCCGCCATAAATGCGCTCGACTATGCTATGGACATAGAGGCGAGCCTTCTCGTGACGGCTGGAGAATCGCTGGAAGGCTTCAAAGAGCCACTGGAAGCCCTTGCGGTCAGGCCAGCCCTTGTTCGCTCCCACGCAGCCTACAAGGAAGCAGTCAGGAGGAAAGCCCAGCATCTCCTTACACTTCTCCCTCTCGTCCTGTGGCAGAGGCTCGAAGACTTGGCTCTCAATACCGTGAGGAATGTAAGCATTCTCTACCCCATTGCGCCAGAGCTCCTTCTCAGCAAAGCGAGTGTAGGTGAGGGGTAGGTAAGCTGCCTTGCAGTGCTCTAGCACATCGGGAGGGACTGGGTCATGGTCGATAGGCATCCAAGGCAGCCAGTAGAAGCCACTGGCTCCATACTGAACCACATCAAGGACCCAGATGTCCACCAGCGTCACAATCAGGTCGGCCTTGAAGTCATGCGCCCAGGTCGTCACGATGTCGTTGCCCCACATATCGGCCTTGAGCGGGTAGCAGGTCAGGTCCATATACCCAGCCTGCTCGTTGCCGATATGCTGCCTCGTGATGCCACCCTGGACTCCGTAGAAAGCGAACATGGCAGCATCATCCACGGAGTCCAGGCGGCTAAGGCGGGGCAAGAGGCTGTTCGACTGCGTACCATAGCCAGTCCCGCACCAGGGTGCGTTGGCCATGTACAGTATTCTCAGAGGCTTCAAACTGTGACTCCTTTCTTCTCTGCTACTCTTAGCAGTAGCTCATAGAATTCCCTACCTACCACCGACCAGCCCATCTCCTGTAGCAGCGGAGTCCAGGTATCCAACTGCGTGGTCACCGCCCAGGAGTATGCCCGCTTGAGCGTCTCAGCTAACTCACTGCTGTTTCTTGTGTCACATACGTAGGCATGCTCCTTGATGTCTCGGAAGTGCCAGATGTCAGGCACTACGACAGGTCGGTGGGCAGCAGTAGCCAGCCGAACGCAGCCTGATACACCGGCTGCCCAATACCAGGAAGTGTCACCGAAAGCGCAGACTGACGTCTCCCTGGCTAGCACCCTCACAACCTCAGTGTTCGGCAGCCAGTCGTGAACGATGGTGAGGCGCTCTGGTGGTAGAACTTCTCGGCAGGCAGCGGCGATTCCCTTAGCGTCGCCATGACGACTCTCAGGCATGAGGAAGAAGGCCTTGGCCTCAGGGATCAGGGCGACGGCTTTGCAGATACCAACGTGACCCTTCCATGGGTGAGGAATGCCAGCCGTGCCAACCACTAGTCCAACTGGCGGTGGAGCGAGGTCCTCAACCTCAAGAATGCCATGCGGGATGTAGTGGAAGTTAGACGCCTCGTGCACTACCTCCTTGTGGTGCACCACAACGGCGTTGAAGGCGTCCGTGAAGGACGAGCGGTTTCTGTCGATGGTCGTCTCCTGCTTGATTAGCACCTTCTTCACAGAAAACCGAGGGAAGGCATCAACCCACAACGGGTTCATGGTCATGCCGCTGGCATAGTTGAAGATGGCCACGTCCATGCCTAGCCCCTCAAAGCCATAAGGAGAGGCGCTGGCTGGCACGACTATGACCTTGACTGGGTAGGGAGTGAGCGACTTGGCGAGGTTCTCCGCATAGACCGCATTGCCGCAGCGCTCGTCCCAAGAGCTGACTATGGTGACCCTTAGCTCTTCTGACATATCAGCATTGCTCCGTTGCAGACGCTATCATGGTCGCCATAACAGTGGATGTGCTCGCCAGCATAGCTGTAGTCATAGGGCTCGACCGGCTCCAGTCCTTGCATATCCAGCCACCCGATGAGGTCTAGCACCTCGGCCTCAGAATAGAGATGGAGCTGGTGACGGCTGGGCGCACGGGCCTCTTTTACGAAGTCAAAGCTCAGGACAAGGTAGCCTTTCGGCTTTAGCACTCGCACCATCTCCTTGAGCGCTGGCCTGTCATCTGATAGGTGCTCAAGCACTGAGATACAGGCCACGCAATCGAAGACCCCGTCAGGGAAGGGAAGGTCCTCGGCACGACCATAACGCCAGAAGACCCGGTCGTACCCCGCAGAGCGAAGATCGGCCACCTTGCTGGCCCCTTCGGGATTGATGTCGAGCACAATGACAGTGTGGCCCAAACAAGTAATGGCAGCAGGCAGCGTTGACCCTGCACCGCCGACATCTAAGACCTGGCAGGGGCAAGCCAAATGGTGGCTACAGAAGTTGAGTACCCGGCCATATTCCCAGAAACGATTGCCGTCCACTGGCATAAGCTCGGTCTCCGAGAGCAGCAGTGCGGTCTCCTCCCACAAGTAGCGCATCTCTTTAGGGTCGTACGGCTTATTCCACATTGGCACCGGCATCTCCAAAGCCGGCAGCTTAGTCAGGCGGTCATTCACTGCAGGCACACTCCATTTCTGACCTGCGGTCACGTGAGCCGAACTCCTTCTCAAACTCGTTCAGCATCCAGCGGCGAGCCTTTACCAGCTCCTCCCTCGGCATCTCTGGATACTCAGCGATGAAGCCCTCCTCTGTCTCCTCCAGCCCTATCAACCAGTACTTGTCCCAGTCCTGGCTGCGGATAGTGACCCCGAACTTCTCTGGACTACGCCAAACCGCGCAGCCGGGGTAGGGAACAAAGGTTGAGAAAGTCACTTGGTGAGGACGCGTTTCTTTCAGGAAGGCGACTGTCTCTCGACAGGTCTCCCAGGTCTCGCCAGGAAAGCCGATGATGATGTAGGCCCTGGGGTGTAGCCCTGCCTCCTTGGCCCAAGCAATGGCATTGGCATGATTCTCAACCGTGTTACGCTTGTTCATTAGGTCGAGCATCTTCTGGCTACCTGACTCGATACCAAGCCCAATCTCGACGCAGCCGCAGTCGGCTATCATCTTGAACTCTTCAAGGCTGACATGGTCTGTCCGGGTGTGCGCCCGCCAGGTGAGGCCCCTCTCCTTGAAGCCCTGGCACAACTCAGCCCAGCGGTCCTTCCTCAAGTTGCAGGTATCGTCCTGGATACGCAGGTGAGTTATGCCAAAACGTTCCCTCAGGTAGTCAATCTCAGCCAGACAGTCCTTCACTTCCCGGAACCTAACTGTCCGCCGCCACATCTCAAGGTCGCAGAAATTGCAGTCGAACGGACATCCTCGGCTGGTAAAGAAGGAGCAGCCAGGACCAGCAGGGTGCCCCTTAGAATCCACAACAGACACGTCACCCAGCTCCGGCCAGAGGTCGTAGGCTGGCCAGGGAATGCGGTTGATATCTAGCAGGGGGCGGAGTGGGTTGCGCTTAACCCGTCCGTCAGGTAAGCGCAGGGCTAGTCCCCCTATGTCTGCTAAGTCGTACCTGCTTTGGTGGACTCGCCAGCGGTTGACGATGGCAGCGGCTGTCTCTTCCCCCTCTCCCATCACCGCCACGCCGAACGGAGACTTGCTTGTGAGGCACTGCTCCGGCATACTCGTTGGGTGGGGACCGCCCACCACCGTGAGTCTGGCAGGGATTCTCCGAGCAAGGCGCTCAGCCTCAGCATAGGTGCCTGAGTTGGCCGTCACCATGAGAATGTCACAGGCAGGGGGGTCGCCTTTGTGGTAGTTACAGTCCCAAAACTCAGGCTCAACACCGGCCCAGGTTCTGAGAGCAGAGGCAATATGAAGAATACCCAGCATCGGCATCATCCTCGGCGCCCAGAGGTAAGGTGTGTAGGGATTAACGAGAAGGACTCTCACGATAAGGCTCCTTCCACTAGCTGCCACAGGCGCTCGCCAGCTTGGCAGCAATCCTCAGCCACCGCTTCCAGCGGTTTCTTGAATGAGAAGATACCAATGCGGCCTGAGTAGACCAGCTCCAGCCCTGCTAGGTAAGCCTCCAGCATCGCCAGCGAGAAGCCACTCGGCCGGCGTGGGAAGTAAGGGAAGCACCTGTGGTCGTAGAGTATCCGCGTCCGCTGGTCAGAGGCAAACGTGCCTTGTGGATGGACAAACTGAGTGGGTGCTGGAAACTGCCCGATACCGAAAAGGTTCAGGTGCCGCTCATTGTTCTCAGCCCATCTGCACGAGACATCGAAGCCTTGGAACGGGTGCAACTCGCCCCACCACAGACAGTCCGTCGGCCTAACGTCAAGGGGTGGAGGATTCACCTCAAGCAGACCCCGGTAGTCCATTGGACAGGGAACGACCTCCACCCGGCCCTTGGGCTCCAGTGGCCAGAGTTTCAGAAAGTAGTCCTTGTGGAAGGGCGAATCCCAGACGACTAGCCCGGCCTCCTCGATGAGGCGCTGCCGGTAGCGGTCCTGCAGTGGGTGGCTATCCGCCCACCAGCCGAAGACGTAAACGGCAAAGGGCTTGGAGAGGACCTCCTCCATCTCCTCAGGAGTATAGCGCAGGAAGTTGCCTACAAGATACCCGTCGCAGGTCGCCCCTTTCACCTGCCCTGGCGGGCAGTAAACGACCGTGCTGGTGGCCGAAGGAGAGCGACGCAATATCTCTTCAGCAACTTCCTGCGCCCCCCCAGGCCTCGCAGCCAGCCTAAAGTCCTGAATGAATCCTATCTTGGGCATCCTCGTTTGACTCCTTTCTCATGTGCCCATAATCCTTACAGTACCTTGCACTACAGCCACGGGGATGGAGCCAGCACCCTGGTTGGTAGCCTTACCAGTCACCGGCCCAGTGTAGACATTTCCTGCTCCCATCGTCATCTGGAAGCTGTTGCTTGGTGTTACTATCACCGACTCCAAAGCTGTAGGTAAGGCTGTACCAAACTGCAACCACAAACTCCCAGCGGCACCCACGTGCTGGATCGCAAGGTAGCGTCGATTCGCGTTGGCAGCGACAATGGTGCCGCCAGCGGACCCAATCTGGACGACAGACTGAGAGAATGTATTCGTCCCGAACGTGTCCAGCATCGGCTCTCCCCTATGTCGCTATACCAAGGGTTGCACTGCCTCCATTAACAGCCTGCAGATAGAATGGTGTGCCGTTGACCACGAAACCCAGATAGACCGTGCCGAGCTGGTACCCAAGCATCACTTTCCCACTGTCAGTGCCAAGCTGAGCAGCGGTCAGCTTCGCTGTGCCCGTCGAGACTGGCACGCGCAGTGCGTAGGAGTGCTGGTCAACCGTGCCAGCGGCGCTAATGGTCTTGCCGCAGGTGAGGTTGCCCTTGACCCGGAACGCTCGCCGTTCTTTCTCAAGACCCATTCCTTGTACCTACCTTTCTCGCCTCGTCACCTCCATGCTAGGCTAAGTCGGGGTCTTCTCCCGCTCCAGTACTTCTAGGCCCTGCTTCGACATCCTCATCCGAGTTGGTAGTGGTGAGGTGTCCAGCGGATTCCCTTCGGGATTGACGTCTGGTGCCACCTCGCTCTTCTCTATCTCCTCATCTGAGAGTGCCTTGGTGGACCTGCGTTGCTTAAGCTGCGGCCCGGTTAAGTTGGCAGCGGCGTCCTCAGCGTGCGAGCGCTTCAGGTGCTGCGAGGGGAATGGAGACGTCACATCGGCTCCGTAGAAGCTCTCCCCGCACTTCGGACACTCCCATAAGGGCGTGCTCTTATCTACCGGGCCGCAGTACACCCGCTGGAGCGCATTCTGGCCTAGGAGCTTTTGGTCGTTGCGGAGGCCTATCAGCTCAAAGACCTGTCCGCGCTCCAGCAGTTTGCCACCATACTCCCTTAGGTTCGGGTCACTCGCCCAGACCTTCTTACCCATCCCTGCCTTACCTCCTTGCCTAGTTCACGCAGTCGGCGAAGAACGCTCCGGCGTAAGCCTCCGTCAGCACGTGGGTCAGGTAGCTGTGGACCTCGATCCAATCGTAGCGCTCTCGCTCCTGCCGGCCCTTTCGTGCAAACTGGATAGCGCCTCCTGTCAGCGGCCTCCAGAAGAAGGTGTACCCTGCCGCCGGCACGAGGAGTCCAGGTGCCGTGGGTACGTAGCACAGGAGAGCATCGTCGTCGATGACCCGGCCCAGCGTCAAAGTCACACCTTCGACGGAGGTCTTGTAGATGGCCCTGGAGACCAGGACCTCGTCAAGCTCCAGAATCTGGGCCAGGAGGTTCGGCGTTATCATGGCCGGGTTGGCTGCTGCAGCCCCATACTTGATCAGGTCGATGAAGTCCGGGTGGTGCTTTAGCCGACGCCACACGATGGCTCCCATGATGAGCTTGTTGCAAAGCACACCAGAAGCCAGCTCTACTGTGTCCTTCTCCAGCTCAATGTCGCCGATGGGGTCCGAGGCACCGTAGTCCTGCCAGCGAGCACCACCATGACTCCCATCTGTCACGTCCACATCCGTGCCACCTGTCCCACCAAGCCACTGGCTACCAGCGAAGGCCGCAGCAGCGAGCAGGCGCTCCCGCCGGATCAAGTGAATCTGGCTGAGGAGCGTTGTCACTTCCTGGTCAAGCTGGAACACTGCATCGGCGTTGCCCCGAAGCTCGTCGCTGATCTCCATACCGATGGCCTGGTTGCGGCAGTAGTACGTGTTGGTCTTGTCTACCCCGTAGCCCACGAGGGCTGCGCGGGTATTGGGAGCACGCGTCATCTGCTCGCCAGGGTCTACCATGAAGTCACCACGAGTGTACTTCAGGTAGATGTCCGACTGCTTGTCCACCCCCACAAGAGGGAAGACCTTGTCCGCCACAAAGGCGTTGGGCTGTTGAATATGGGCGATGCTGATCTGTGTCAACAGCGCGTTGGCGTGCACATCGCCCACGTCAGGCTGATTCGGCAAATCGCTACCTCCTTTACTTACTCAGGCTCTTACGCCTGGCAGTGCCAGTATGGGTTGACCACGACCCCTGCGTAGCCACCGGAGCCGGAAGCGGCCTCGGTGCAGATGCCAAGCACCCACTGCGTGCCGGCACCGGTGAAGGTTGAGCCCCAGCCAACAGCGCCGACCACCCCAACGGTGATCAACTGGCCCTCGTCGATGGCCGAGTTAGCGTGGACCTTGGTGTGACTGCCGACGATGGCCACCTCGGCTGCCCTGTCTGCGGCAGCAGGCTTGTTGAGCAGCACCCCCAGGATAGGAGTGCCATAGCCCGTAGCCGAACCCATGACGTTGATCTGGCCATCGCTCTCGACTCCGACGATGTGGAACTGGTAGGAGCTCAGGTCCCCTGCCGCAGGGAACGTGATACTGTTGATTTTCTTCTCAACCGCCAATGTCTTTTACCTCCTGGCAGCCCATTGCTGGGTGCCTTCCCCACTATGAGGGTCTAGCCGCTAAACGAAAACTTGCGGCCTGTGATCTCCCGGTCGTACCGGTCATACAGGCCTGGCTGCTCAGTTGCGATCTTCTGGACGGCTTCCGCATAGGTCAACTTCGCGTTGGCCTCCATCGCCGCCTTTGCAGCCTGCTCAAACTCTTCCTTGACCGAGGCTGGTGTCTCGCCGCCACTCGTGCCGATCTCCTTGAAGAGACCAGCCTCCTTGAGCTGCTTGGCGTGAGCCCGCTGCTGATCCACGTAGGCCTTCAGCTCAGGACCGATGCCCTTTGCCTCAGCGATAAGGAGCATCATGTCCATATGGGACTTCGGCTCTCCGACAAAGGGCGGAGCGCCGTCGGCAGACGGGTCGCGGCCCAGGATGAGGTCCGTGAAGGCACGGTGCAGAGCCTGGGACTCAAGCTCGGCGATACGTCCAGTCGCAGTCTCTAGCCCCTTCTTGCTCTCTTCAGCCGCAGCCTTATAGGTCTCAGCCGCTGTCTTGGCTTTCTCCAGCTCATCCTTGAAGGTCTTTGTGGCCTCAGCCACCCGCTCATCGACCAACTCAGTGAGCTGGTCCTCTGTGTACTTAGTGCTCAATAGACTGCCTCGCTTTCGGTGAATAACTACCAGTTTGTCCTCGTGAACGTCAGCAGGGTCTAGGCTGCCCTGCTTAAGTTCTACCCAGTCTTCATTACCACCATCGTCTAGGCTCACCTCCCATAAGAAGCCATCAGAAGCCACGAGGGGCTTAAGGGCCTGGTCCTTGAAGAAAGGCCGCGTTGTCAGTGCACCTCCGATAAGGACGTTCTTGAAAACCTGCCCTGTCGCTGGGTCCTTCCACTCGTCGAACCACTCAGGCGAGAAGTACTTGAAGCGCTCGGTCTTGAGCAGTTCCTCGCCCCGGTCCGTCCAGTCCACCCGAGCCCAGAGCCCCCCCTCGCCATCTGGGCCACCAACCTTGACCTCTTTGTAGTACCCAAGAGCACCGGAGGCTTTGGTTTCGTGCTCAGCGTCGATGGGGATGTGCTCCTGGTAAACCGTCCGGTCGAAGTTTGCCTTGAACTCCTTTAGTATCTGCGAAGTGATCTTGATCTCGCCGTAGCGCGGATGCTGCCAGGTACCAGGCGCTGGCACAACCTGAATCCAGTCGGGTGGCTCAGACGCCTTGTAAGGCGCGAGATCAAGCAGCAAGCGGCATTCGCCTGCGGCGGAAGCAAGGCCCATAAGACCCTCCTCTCTGGCCCTTATCTGGGCCGGCATGTCTTCTGGCTTAACTCCCTGTGCAGCATACATGCCACGCAGTTTTGAGATAGCTGAGCGTCGCTGCTCAGGAGTAAGCTGTACTGGCTGCCCACGAAATCCACCTGGACTTAAGGCAGCGGCCGCCCTACCTAACTGTGCCTGAGTGATCTGCTTTGTGCCTCCTACATATTCCCTGATCCGCAGCTTCCAAGTTGACGGCAGGTCGGGGTCGGGCACGACCAGGTAGTCGTCGCTGGTGTACTCCTCGCCGTTGTCCGTCTTGGCAGCAAACTCCATACCACTAACCTCCCCAGGTAGCAGCTCGCTCATAGGATGAGCGGCTGCCCAGGCTTTAGCATCGCCCACTGACCACTGATCTTTGGGGAATCGGAGGGCTTGGATGGTGGTCGTAGTCTCACCCTTCAGCCTGCCGATGATGGCAAAAACAGGCTTGCCCGTATGCTGTAGCTGAATACGCCTGAACGAGTCCGGCTGAAAGTCTCCTGGGTCCTTGATGCGGTTGCGGATCTCATTCTCAGTCTCTTCCCAAGCAAACTGCCTCGCCTCGGACAAAGCCAGCAAGTCCAAGATCTCCTCGTCGTCTAGCCCTGCTTCTGATCCACTACTAGGCCTCCTCCTCGCAGGCGACCTTGAGCCCTCGCCGCTTAACCTCAGCCAAAGCGTAGCGGTGAGCGGCGGACGCCACCCTCCCGTCGCGGTGCAGTCTCCAGTGTAGCGCCCTGAGCCTAGCATCTGACAGCCGGCGCACGTCTATCGGCGTCAAGCTCGAGTCAAACTCCCGCAGCTTTGCCCCACGAGCGACGCCACCAGCGTGGCCACGAGCCATCTGGGTCATCTTTTCTATCTGTGTAGAGGAAAGGAAGGGTAGGCCTCTGAGGAGGTCTCTCAGCTTCTGGAGGTATGCTAGACCCGAGGCCATGACTGCCTCGTAGCCAGGTCCAGTCCCTCCTTGTTGCTGCCTGACCTTGCTTCACTTGTAACAGGATATGGACACTTTGTCAAGAGCAGGGCAAGCTCCTGATCATGCCCGTAGGTAGACTCAAACTGGCGCTCAGCTCCACAGAGCTTGCACCTGCCATAGTTGTGGTTGTCTATCAGCCAGCGGTGGACGCAGGTCACTTCACTCCTCCCTCCCCGGCCTCAGCCGCTGCCACAGTGCAGCGGCAGCCTGGGTGTAGGGGTGGACCGTCGTCACCCGAGGAGAAGGTCTCGCCCAGAGGCACCACTTCTCCGTCAAGTGCCTCGCACTCGTCACAAGCACCTGCCTGCCCATCGAGCCACTGCTTAGCCTCCACGCCTGCCCGGTCGTAGACTTGCAAGCTGCCTTGGGTATAGGCCCTGATAGTCTCTGTCTGGGCGATGAGCCCTGCTCGCCACTCAGGCATACCACCAGCAGCATCGGAGACTAGCGTAGCCAGGTCGTCCCTGGCCAGTCCCTCTTTGAGTCCACCAACCAATGCCCCACGAACATTGGTCACGGTAGTGCGGTTGAGCCCCCTAGCCAAGTCGAGGCCGTATTGGTCGATGAACTCCTGCGCCTCCGGCGAGTCGAGGGACCAGTCCACCCCAAGCTCAGGGTCAGCGAACTCACTGGCTCGCTTGGCTGCCAGCTCCCTCTTGGCTGTCTCTCCTCCCAGCAGGAGTGCTGCCTTCCTACCTTTGGCCATCACCTGAGCTAAGGCCTGGCTATGCTCCTCAAGCTGCCGGCCCAGGTCGGTGATGGCGTCTGGTGGTACCTGGTCTGCTGGCAGCATGGCTGGCCACACCTGTTTGACCCAAGCCCGCTGGTGAGCGAAGTATGCTGAGATTGCCCGCTGGAGGGAGCGCTCCGCAGCCTTGAGTTTGGCCAAGACTCGTGGTCGGGCTGTTACGTTCGGGTGCCAGGGCTCAGCCATTTACCTCTCATACGTGACGTAGAAATGAGGCTTCGGCTTGATAAAAAGGGCACCGATGCCTATGGTAGCAATCCTTGCCAGCCCTACTGGCTGCTTGACTTCGGAGACACCAGTGACCCGCCAGCCGGCCTTTTTTCGCCGTGCCATGCCCTTATTGAGCGCCCGCTGACCTTTGTACTCCACTACCTCTTGCTTCATCACTATGACTCCTTTCTCCAACAGTCGTAGACCTTACTCTTGCGCTTTACCTCTTTGCTCAAGCCCATTGGCTCAGACCTCCAGCGGATAAGTCCACACTGCAAACACGAGGCAGCCTCTCCTGCGAAGTCGCTAGGGAATAGCTGCCCACCACACTTCGGACAGTCTCCTACTCCAGCTCGTCTGACCCGGACAAGTACCACTGTGCCCACTGCTGCGCGGTCCACCCATCGCTCCTTTCAACAGCCCCAGAAGGAGGTGTCTCCCCAGGCACAGGTGCTGGCGGAGTCTTTGGTGGTGCTTCCTCTGGTGGTATAGCCTCCTCTGGGAGCTCCGGCAGCCCTGCTTTGTCCCTGAGCCAGTCAGTAGCATCCTTGTCTGTGACCATGACGCCAGCCTGACTGAGAGCCAGGATGTAGCTGCCCAGCGTCTTGAGGTCAACGTCACCAATGTCGGAGTGTTCTATCCGTGGCAGCTCAGTCAGTTGGCCGAAGTCGTTGAGCGAGAACAGCTTGCGCACGAGGAAGCGGTTGACGGTGTCCTCGATGGTGTCCATGTGGCCCTTGACAGCTAGGTGGAAGAGGTCCTTCTGGTCCCTGGAGAGCGCCCAAGAACCCACACGCCCTTGGCCAAGCGTCAAGAACTGAGCCAGGACGGAGCGAGCGATATTGATAGAGTAGCGCTGGATGGCCTTGTCCATGTCTACCTTGCCGGCACCGGCTGCCTGGAGAAGCTTGGCCTCCCACTGCATCTCTGGAGTAGCACCTAGCCGCTTGAGCAACAAGCCTGCCTGGTCGTCCTGCTTATACTTCCTGAGGATGTCTAGAGCCGCCTCGTGGTCGTCCTGAGAAGCACCAGCAGGCTCATACAAGACGAGCGTGCCAGTGAGGTCGCGCTCAGCGCCGATGACTTCGATCTCTTCGAGGTTCTTCCTAATGTAGTAGGAACGGTAGGCGTTGCGGAGAATGGAGTAGCCCTCTGGGTTGTTCTTCTCACGCCTCGTGCGGAAGAGCACTGCCTTCTCTATGGGGATGACTCGCTCCTGGAAGTCAGGAGGTGCCCGCTGCACCATCCCCCTGATACCTCCGTTCTCGTCTAAGTCCCAGCGGTAGAGGGACTGCTGACCTCTGAGGGCGATCTTCCGCCAGCCAATACGGCCGTCGTCGTAGATGCTGGGCGGGTCTTTGTCTGGGCCGAGGCGCTGTTTGAAGATGACCTCGAAGTAGGCCCAGCCAAAGGGGAACATGGTGCAGACCTCAGTGATGAAGTCAGACCAGGAGTGGCTCATGTCACCCATGCAGCTCTTAAGGAACTGAGCTGCCTCCTCGTCCTGTGGTGTCTCTCCCCCAGGTCGAACGTTCCAGGTAGCCGACAGGATGACCATGGTGATAGCGGTAAGGATAGCCCCCACGTCAGGGTCAACGCGCCGCATCTCATCGAAGACTCGAACACCGCGCTCTCCCCTCAGTTGAGGCTCATACTCCTCCTGTATCTGTCCACCGAAGCGCCTAAGGCCCGAGCTGCCCAGCTCAGCGGAGGACTGCCTGAGACCTTCGGCAGCTCGCTTAGAATCTGTCTCTAGAACCATCGTCACCCTCCCAAGTAGGGCCAGTCCTCAACCCTGCTACAACGCTCCTAGTCGCCCTAACTGACGACGGGCCTAATGCAGCCAACCGGCTCGGCTGCATCACCTGCTCCGGCAGCCCCACCCCCCTAGCCACTCCCTCGCCAAGCATTGGCTTCAGGTGTGCGACAGCCATGCTGGTCGTGTCAACTTGGTCATCGTGGGCACCATTGGGAAAGTCCACATGCTCCAGTATCCAAGCTTCGACCCAGGCTGCTCCTTGGGGAAGGTAGATGAGCCCCGACTCCATGAGTGGTGTCACGACCTGCGCCCTGGCTAGCTTGTCTCTGCCCTTAGTCTGCACGGGCACAATGGGCAGGTTAGTGCCCCGCCTCAGCTCTTGCACCAAGACCTGTCCTGAGGAGGCATCCTCCACGAGTATCAAGTCTGGCTTGTGGAGGTTGAACTGACCAATGACAGCAGCCCTGAGGTCAGTATACTCAACCTGCTGACGCCAGACGTCGATAACGTAGAGGCCACGCCTGCCCAGCCCCCAGGTAGCACCTACTGAGTAGCTGTGCTGCTCACCCTCTTTGGCCGCTGTGTCCCAGACCTGTACCTTGTAGTTCACCTCCGGCAAGTAGTCGTAGAACTGGAGCCAGTTGCGCCGGAAGATGGCCTCCTTGAAAGCGCCAATGTCATTCATCTTCTCACGGCGGAACATCACTGAGCCCGACACCAGGTAGTCCATGATGAGCTGCTCTATGCTCCACTTCTTAGGGCACAGCACCTCAACCTCAGGTTGGACGTTCTTGACATCAACGACGAGGCCGTCCTCGTTATAGACAGGTTCAAAACTAATGTCTTCCAGCGCTGGAGAGACGATAGCTGACTCGATGTTCGTTGAGAAGAGTGGGTTGCTGCGGACGTACTCGTAAAGGTCGCCCGAAGCGCACTTGAACGTACCCACGACGATGACCTTGGTATGAGGCTCCCGCAGCTGGAGGATGGTGCCAGTGAACCAGTCGATAATGTGCTGCCGGCGCGCCTCCGTCCTAGTATTCTCGTCGTCTTCGATGTCGTCCAAGATGATGACGTCGTAGTGACCTCCCGTGATAGCGCCTAGCACACCAACGCCTTCGACCGTCGGGTCCTTGCCCACCCGGGTACGCTTGCAGTAGAACAAGTCTGACCGCCAGGCGCTCTGCCCCTCATAGTAGCCACTCGAGTTGCAGATGTCGTCGTAGCCCACGGTAGCTAGCCAGTGCTGGCGGTACCAGGCCCGCATATCTAAGTTGGACTCGATCTCCGTCCTGATAACGCCCACGGTCTTCTCAGCTTCAGAGGCCGTCTTCTGGACGATGAGGATGCGGACGTTAGGGTCCTCGCAGATGCGCCTCAGGGGGTAGGAGATGCAGAAGAGCTCAGTCTTGCCATGGTCGCGGGGCTCAAAGTCGGCTTGGTAGAGGATGTTGGGGTTGTCCAATCGCTTCGCCCACCGGGACTGACAGGCATAGGGGCGGATGCCTCGGTACTCAAGCTGGAACAGGTCCGTACCTATCCTAGCTGCCCCTCGGAAGAGCCTTCTCTGAGCTAATGAGAATGTCCCGGAGGACGTCGAGCTCGGCATCCGTCACCTGTACACTACGGGCATCGACGAAGACTGCGGGCCTGCTTGGTGCCTCACCTTCGTGGCTCTTGTCTAGGAGCCCCGCTCGGTTGAGGTAGTGGAGGATAGCAGCTACCTGTCCCTCGAGTGGGCGGGCCTCGCCAGTGGCCACCTTCCGGAAGGACTCAATAACTGACTTCAAGCCCCGCTTGAGGTCATACTCGCCAGCAGCCAAGTAGAACTGCCCCATCTGCCACAGGAACTCCTGGACGTCTGGCCGCCGGCGGAAGGTAGTGATGGTAGTCGTGGTAAAGCCAGTTGCGGCCGCCACCTCAGCGTCAGGCCTACCGTCGGCCATCATTAGGAGGGCGGTAATGTGCTGCCTAGTCAACCTCTGCTTGATGACTTTCGAGGCCACTGGCGGTCGAGGCAGATAGGGCGAGTGCCCGTCACCGTCCGGCAAGGAGTGCCTCCAGTCTCTCCCTAATCATTCCCACGACAGTTGAGCTTTCTTCCTGAATAGCCCGCTCAGCCATATGCCGCCCCTTGGTACCTGGGTGATGGACATACTTCCTGACGATGAGAGCGCCTTGACCCTTTAGCGTACCCTGAGGTCCACGTCCCAGGCCAGCAGCAGACTTCCCGGCAATGGGCCAGGCTAGAGCCTGCTTGACCTTGGGGTAGATGTCGTGGGCCTTGGTGCCATACTCCACCATCGGAGCATAGACGACGTTGGTGCCAACAGTGACTGTCAGCCCACTAGCGGAGGCCCTGGTGGTCCAGGAGGAGCGGAGGCGACCAGTAACGACGGGAGTGCGCCGCTTGATGGCTGCTTCGAGGTGGGTGCCACCTCTGAGGAGTCCCCGTGCGATCTCGCGCTTATACTTCGCTACGTCCAGACGCTTCAAGAGGTCAGGGATGCCTTCAAGCTTCACCGACAGGGTCTCAGGCACTTGCCATCCTCGTACAGCAACATATAGCAAAAAACTAGCCCTGTCAAGTTGGGCTTGCTGCCGCAATACCGGGTCACTGGGCTCTAAGGTAGCCTCCCCTCGACGAAAGCGTCCAGGATCATGGCTGCGAAGTAGCCCAGGATCAGGATAATCAGGACCGTATCCCAGCGCACTAGGTCATCTCCTCCCCTCTACAGCCTGTACCGCAACTGGTGGCTCAGGTCTTTCTCCCTGGCCAGGAACGACCTCGTGTGGCTGCCACAACCTTTGACACCCTCGGCTTTGCTCATGTCGTCGATGTAGTGGACACACTCGTGGATCAGCGTCGCTAGGCGGTCCCCCTGGCCCCAGGCGATCTCGATGTACTTGCCTCGCATGATTGTCCTATTGTAGGTGCCAAGGATATGCGACCCTCCCTCCGTGAGCACGACTACTGGGGCTTCGACCACACCACCGCCGGAGCACTTGCAGTCCCGAGGCTCTGCGGTGCGGCCGTGGTAGTGGGGGCAGGACCAGATGTCCTCCCGCAGAGCCTCTACGAAGGCGTTGGCCCTCTTGAGAAACGACCGGTGCTGCTTGGCCTGCACCAACGCCTTCCAGGCAGCCTTGGTCTCTTTGGAGACTACCAGCCGACTCCCAAAGGCCGTCCGGCAGACGCTGTGCTTCTTCTCCAGCCGTGCTCGCTCTTTGCTTTGCCTCTCCCGCTCACGCTGGACCTGCTTCCGGAGGGCCATTGGGTACTTGCGGGCCGCCACCATAGGCTCGTGGCACTTGTGGCAAGACTTCCTAGGCTCACCCTTGTGCCGATGCCAGATCTGCTTGCACGTCCAGCAGACCCAATACCTTTCTCTCCTCATAAAGCTTCCTCCTTCTTGCTGCCTAGGACTCCTCTAGAATGTACTTGCCCTCTGTCACAGCGTCGAACTCAATAAGGGTCTCCCGCGCCTGGACGAGCTGAGCACAGAGCACATCGATGCGGCTGCCCATGCTCTGAACCTCACCCAACCCGTTCGGCATCCTGCCACGCCTGACAGTCTCTGCTACTTGCAGCAGGTGCTGTGCCAACGACTCGGCGTCTTTCACCAACCGGTCCGCGACCTGCTGAGCATCGGCCTTGAGCCTCCACTCACGGAAGCTTGCTAGGTCTCGCTCAACCTTAGACACATCCTTCAACTCTTCCCGCTTCATTTCCTGGCTCCTCCTTCTTCCTTGTGGCCTGTCTCATCAGCAGCGAGCAGCCATTCTCGCTGGACGAGCCCGAAGGCTCGTTTCGACCTTCCTAGTACCCGCGCACGACTCTCAGTTGTACCCTGGCGTCGTCAAGCTGCTGCCACTGAGCAGCGGTCTTGTCATCTCCAAGCTTCTCTAGCCGGGCGATCCGGGCCAGCAGCTTGTTGATCCTGCTTATCTGCTGCGCATTCAGCTCACTGGTCGTCTCCATTGTCCTCCTCCTTCTTTCGGGTTTCGTCCTCGCTGGGACTCGTCATTAGTGTTGGCCGCAGCAGATGACCACTTGCGGCAGATCGGTCACGTCGATGAGTGCCCCGCAATAACCATGCTCCTCCTGGTGGGCGCAGACCGTATAGCGCCGCTCCCCTATTTGGTAGACAGTCCAGCGACCCAGGCCCCGCCAGCCGTTATACTCGTGGCTTGCCTCGCACTTGCTGCCCGTTGCTGTCTCCATTTCGGTCACCTCCTACATTCATAATAAGGGGTGATTAAACACTTGTCAAGTGGTTTTCGAGGAATTTTCAAAAAGTTTTTAAAAATTGTTGGTCACGGCTCGCCCCAGCTCAAGGCAGCACCTCCACCGTCGCCTCCAGCACCGAGCATTCGCCCCCGCACAGGTAGTACAGCCCAGCCTCACTTAGGTCGATGTACTCTCCGAGGGGCTGGCTGGAGCAGCCGGGGCAGCTATCTGCACGATAGCCCACAACGCACCGCAGTTGAACGGGCAGTGAATCTCGAAGCCGAACGGCACTATTGTCGGGATTACGTGCGGATGAATGTTCGGTTGATGGGGATCGTCCACGGGCACACACCCGCACCTCGGTTCCACATGGAACGTCGGCGTAGTGGGCTGGCCCGACGGCGACGATGAGAGGGTCACAGCTTCGGTAGACTCCGGCCGCGAGTCCGGCACCGGGACAGAGATCGGTGGCACTTCCCTGCCCAAGCTGATACATCTCGGGCAGTCGCAGGGCGCTGGGTACACGCATGGCACCGCATCCGAGTAACTGTCCCTCATAGGCGCTGCCATAGTGGGTCGCGATTGCGGACCAGCCTCCAATGCCGTCACCCTGAGCTCCAGGTTGCCCATCCGATTGTATAAGTCCTCGATCTGGTGCTCCAAGTTGTACAGCCGTACCTCTAATGGGCTCGATTCCATCTCCTCGCCTGCCGAGGACGGCGCAAGAGAGTCCAGCTGGTCCAGTAACCGGTACACCCTCCGGTAAATATCCTTGATCAGCACAGTTAGCCCTTCCCTGGTAAAAGAATCCATCGCCTACCTCCTTTTGAACTTTGGGTATGGGTTCCGTGGGCTGCAACCGTTCCTCAACCGCTGCCAGGCTTTCGCTATCAGCCAGGCCGTACTCGCTCCGACTAGGCTTGCCAGAATGTAAACCGTCATAGGCAATTCCTTTCGTCAATACAATGCCCAGGCTGGTCGCCAGTATGAACAGGATCACGCCTTGAGCCAGACCTGGGCCTAGCCACCTCAGCGGCTCTCAGTCCTGCTAATTCCGCCCATCGGGACCTCCTTCCGCCCGCCCTCAGCGGGCGTCTGACGATGTGGTTTGCGCCATAGCGCCAGACCTACAAGCCACGGTGTTATAGGCCCTGGCAGTCTTGGGCCATTAAACACCAGTTGGATCAACAACCTTCTCATCGATCTCCCCGCAGTAGGCACAGGTCTCCGGATGACCCCTGTCCGCCTCCCAGTCACGGCCACAATGAGAGCAGACGAGATGGCGCACCAGCTGCACGTGGACCCCCTGCCACTCCACATCACTCCTCCTCCTCCTGCCTGCCTTCAGCGGGCACATTCTGCTCGCCGAGCACGGCCAGTTCGCTCGGATAAAACTCCCACGTCTTCCCATCCTTGAACTGAACTACAAGGATTTCGCGCGGCGTCTTCTGCCTTATCCGCGCCACAACGTAGCCCACGTCGCTTCGCTTGCCTTGGAAATAGGGCGAGCGAACAACCCTAACTACCGATCCGATTTCCATCTCGTCAGACTCATTCTGCACTCCTCGCATAGCCAGGATCCTGCCAACAGCCCAAGCTGGTGGCCTAGTTAGGCCCCGCTCCCAGCGGGAGACCGTCATAAGACCTACTCCCAACTCTACCGCAAGGTCCTGCTGGGAGAAGCCTAGCTCCTGTCGCCAGCGAGCCAGGTCTGCCGGTGAGGCGTCACTGCGTGGCATCGACGCGAGGAGGCCAGCCATCTGACGAGGTGACAAGCTATACTGCTGCCGTACTCGGTCAGGAGGAGCGCCCACGTCAACCATGATCCTAGCGCCCACCAATGCTTGCTTCAATCAACCAACCTCCAAGACCGGGAGGAGATCCTCTCGAACCTGCTGGACTCCTTCATAGTGCGAAGGACGTCCTGCCACTCTAGCCTTCCATGAAGCTGCCCTGTGACATCCGCTGCCGAGAACTTCTCCTTCCTCAGGGTCTTCGCTGCCGCCACGATAGCTTCGAGAGCTTCCCCATTGTCCACTCCACCAGTGTACTGCTGAATGGCGGGCTTGCTCTCCTTGACGGCCTCCTCCTCAACCCTAGCTGGCTCCTTGGTGGCCTTGGGCTCTTTTGCTACGGGAGTATCGCCACAGCCTGCACACGTGCAGCAGACGACGTCCGACCACTTTGCATCCATTTTCTCGTGGTAGTGCCCGTCGGCCGCCTCCAGTGGTCCTAGACACTGGGAGCAAATCCTCTCCGCCTCAAAGTCCCTCACTGGTGCTTTCGCCATTGGATCCTCCTTTCGGCCTATGGTAACATGAATGTTTAATCATTGTCAAGTCAAGCCCCCACTAGCCGTAGAAACTCCGCTCGGAGGCTTGCCTGCTCACGGAAGTAGCCGAGCATGGCTGAAGTCACAGTCTCTGAGCCCACTGCCTTGACCCCACGCATAACCATGCAGGTATGGACGGCCTTGACTACGACTGCGACGCTTGGTGAGCCGCAGGCCTCAGACACTGCCGCTGCTATCTGCCTTGTCAGCCGCTCCTGAATGGTGAGCCTCGACGCTTGCTGCACGACGAGGCGAGCAACCTTGGAAAGGCCTAGTACTTGGCCTGAGGGCAAGTAGCCAACGTGGCAGGTGCCAAGGTAGGGCATGAGGTGGTGCTCGCATAAGGAGTAGAGGGGAATGTCTGAGACGACCATTAGGTCGTCTATGCCGTCAGCGCGGAAGCACCTAACGTTGACTGCAGCTCCAGCCTGAGCCTGGAACTCCGACAGGAAGCGCAGCACCCGGGCAGGAGTGTCCAGGAGGTCTTCGCGGTTTGGGTCGTCACCTAGCCACTCTATCAGCCGGCGCACTGCGTCCTCGGGTGTGCCAGCGTCCTGGTCGGCGACCTCCCAGGGAAACTGCACCCATTCTCCCTCTGGTACCTCCAGCGCGGCGTAGGCATCGTCTCTTGCACCTGTACCCTTGGCGACTAGCGTCACCACCATGTCTGGGTCCCACTTCTCACGAGCTAGCTCAACCGTACGGCCCGTCACCCTAATGTCGTCTACCAAGACCCGTGGCGCTCTCAACCGGACAGGCTCAGTAGAAGAGACGATAACTGGCGAGGGAGACGATGCGGCAGCAATGAGTGCTGCCGCAGGTATACCACCCCGTGGGATAGCAACTAGCAACGGGTGCGGAGCTACCTCGTCCGCGATCTGTCTAGCGCAGAGCACGGCCAGGTGCTGAACTTCCTCCATGCTTAACTTTCTCACCGTCGGCGCTCCTTTCCAAAGGCTAGGACTTGCAGCCTCGTCGTCACTCTGACGCCCAGTTTCTGAGCTAGCTCAATAACGTAGCCCTGTCTAGCCACGAGCTCGTCCTGAGTCGTGGCCTCAGGCATGAGGTAAATGCTGTCTAGGACTGACGCCCACTTCAGCTCAAGCTCATTTGCGACTTCCCGGAGGAACTTGAGGTAGGCCATTAGGACTACTTCATCGTCAGGGCGGACTACAAGCTTAAAGGTCGCACCGTTCTTCAAGAAGGCCTTGGTTGCCGCTTCGTTCCAGAGTACCTTCAGAGGCACTTTGGCGTTTCCTGCTGTAGCCAGCTTAGGCGAGACGTTGAAGTCGCAAAGCTCTAGCATACCCTGGGACGGCACTATTGTGCCGTTTGTCTCGACCTCAGCGTCTGCCACAAGCTCAACCAAACTGAGCTGGTCCAGGGTGCTCCAGTACTTGCCAATCACGTAGGGCAGCTCCCGCTGGTATAGCAAGGGCTCACCACCTGTCACGACTAAACCACGAGGGACAACGGGCTGCTCCCTGACGTACTGTACGAGCACGCCTACTAGCTCGTCCGGCTCGTAGAACTGAAACTGGTTATAGCCTGGGTTATTCTTGCTCCAGGTGAACTTAGAGTCGCACCAGGAGCAACGCAGGTTGCAGAGGGCAAGTCGCAGGAACAGGGAGGAGCGGCCAAGGTTAGGGCCTTCCCCCTGGGGCGCTATGTAGTATTCCACCACTTCTAGCATGACACCCTTAGCAGCCCTTTCTCAACGACTTGGTCGGCATACTCCTTCCCACAGAATTGCTTGATGATGTCGTAGATTGTGGGACACTCCTTGCTAGGCTGGTGGTGTGATAGTGGTTGCTCACACTCCTCGCAAAGCACTGGCTTGTAGCGACGTAGCGGGCTCACTTTTCTCCTCCTCATAGCTCGTACTCTGCCCAGGAGTCGGCCGTCTCCCAGACTCTCACCCGGCCCACGACGGCGCGGGACTGGTGTAGCTCAGCCTGCACGCGGTCGAAGATGTAGCTGGCTAGCTGCTCAGCCGTACACTTCAGCTTGTGGTGGTCAAGCTGCTCGTCGATGAGTGACTTGACGATGACTGAGAGGTCGCCGAAGTCGAGCACCATGCCCGTCTTCGGGCCTTGCATAATGAGGCTGTTCCGCTCCAGGACGACCTCGACCTTGTAGCTGTGCCCATGCTCCCTAGCACACTTGCCGTCGTGCCCCACGAGCTGGTGCCCTGCCTCGAAGCTGAAGACTTTTCCTACTCTGTACGTAGCAGCACCTCCTTGCTTGACTATGGCCAACCAGCGGGTGCTGGCGGTGGCTTTTCGTGGTTGAGCCTATTCCAGATATCACGAGGGATCTCGCGCCCGCGCAGTTTATACAGGAACCTAACATACTCTTGCTCGCTGAAGTCATTCGCCTTAGGAAGAAGCCACTCCCTAGCCTTATCGTTGGCGGGATATACTCGGAAGGCCTTGTTATCCCAGTAGAAAACATAGAAGAATGGAAGGCCTCTGTCACCACTAGGAGGTGCGTAGTTGTCTGCTAGAGCAGTAAGGGCACTACGATTGGCATCATCAAGTGGAGGCAGGAAGCCCTGCCAATACTTAAAGTCGATAAGGCAGACAGGAATGCCCTCGTCGTACTCGAGGCCGTCTATGTCCGTATAAGGACAGTCAAACCCCCAGGCCCTATGCCACTCACTAGGCCGCCTGTCCCGCCAGCCAGAGCGCTCACCTAAAACGCCATCAGGTCTACGGTAGTCGGAGCCTCTCAATAGCAATCGCCTCCAAACGTGTTCGCGCCGTTTCTACATTCTCAGCATCTAAGTCGCAGCCAATAAAGGACCGCCCCCGAGCCAGGGCTGCGACTCCTGTAGTGCCCGCTCCCATAAAGGGATCGAGGACGAGCTCACCAACCTGGGTTAGCCTACTTACGACATCTGCCATACCGGACTCGCTCTGCCCCCACTCGTGGAAGCGCTTGTCGTTGTCGTTCACATCGCTCTTAGGCACATCACCAAACCACTCTGGACTTGCTCCCTCTCCATTCCGACAGAGGATGATAGGCTTCCAGAATGTGATAACCTTACGTGGGAATACCTGTACAGCCTGACCACCGGGTGTCAGGTAGGCCATCGTCCAGTGGTAGTCAAGGTGGCTTACGAGCGCTTGGAAGACCTGTGGAAGGTACGTCTGCCCACTCATTACAGCGCACAGGCCACCAGGCTTCAGCCAGATCGCTGCTTTAGCAGACAGCGCCTCATAGAGAGGAAGATACTCCTCCGAGTAGGGAGGGTCTGTGATTATGACATCTACCGTGCCTGGCTCTAAGTCCTCTAAGACGGTTTGAAAGTCGCCGTGCCGCAGGTCAAAGTGTACGCCAGCAGCCCGCATCTTATACTCAGCGACCACTTTTCTTGCTTGCTCACGCTCAAGATCAGGGTGCACGTCGCCAGCATCGATGGCTGCCTCCAGTAGCGGCGGCTCAAGGCGGGAAAGCTCGTAGAGGGTGCCCCAGGAGGGAGGCAGATGTTCAATGCATTGAACATCTGCCAACATAGGATGCTCTGAGATAGCCATCAGGCTGTATGCTGTTGACCGGCTAATGCCCACATCCTCGCGCAGCCAGATCTCCCACTTTCCATACTCTATCTGCTGTCGGGCATCCCGTAGGTGCTGGCCTGCCATGATGAAGCCCAGGACAGCCTGGCTGAGGTCGGCGCGGATGATGCCTGCCCACTCTTCCGGGCTTCGGACTTCGACAACTATACCCTCTAGCGGAACGAGGTCACTACTTGTCATAATGTTTCCTTTCCTAGCCTGTGAGATTGTGAGTGTGAGACCCTTGTGTTACATAGGCATATATAATGGGTTTTCTAATTTGCTTATACAATTTCCCCCTCTCTCTTCTCTTACATTAGTACCTAACACAGACACTCACATCTCACATCAAATACAAGTTACATTCACATCATTCACAAAGAGAGGCGGTCCGCCATGTTGTGAAACACAAATGTGACACTCACATGCTCACACACTTGTCTCACACCCCCCGTCAGCAATAAGCAGAGCTGCTGGTATACTCACACCCGAGAGCTGAGTGACCCGCTCTCCTTCCGCCTTCACCCGCACTTTTGCCACCCGTGGACAGCCTCGGTCCTCTGCGTCCTTGAGGAACTGTGACCAGGAGAAGGACGCTTCCTGCCCTCTGGAGCGCAGCTCGCCCTCGTACCAGGCGAAGGTCGTGTCGTGGGTGAGAAGGACCCAGTCAGGCTGGCCGTCCTTTAGCCAGTAGTAGGCGACGACCTTCGCTCCTGGCTTCTGTGGAATAGTCCTGGCCTCCTCGGAAATGCCTTTCGCTGGGTAGAGGCAGACTTCTCTGGCCGAAAGCTGCTCGGCCAGGGCGGTAATGAGTAGGCGGAAGGCAGCGGACTCCTCCACTTCTAGGGCCTTCTCAGTCACTCCTGCTAGCTGTGCGTCCAGTCCCTGCTTCACCTTCCCCTTGAACCACAAGTGAGCCTCCTTGCTCACCATCTCCTCTAGGAACGTGCCTACTATGCTCGACACGGAGAACAGCGAGGCCAGCGAGGCCAGCACCCGCAGGTGCACGACCTCCTTCTCCTTCGCCTTGAGCAGAATGCGGTAAATGCGGGCCTTGTGCTCAGCGAAGGTGAGGCCGTCAAGGAGGGCCTGCTGGCGCGCTAGCCAGCTAAGGTAGGTGCCTCCGAAGACCTGGAGCGTGCCGTCAGCAATGGCAGCCTGCACCTGGGACAGCTTGTGGAGGTCTAGGTCACCCTTGCGGAAGGTTACCGTTATCGTCCTGGCCTCAGCACTAGCTTCTCTCTCCCAGCGGTCCTCTCCGTTACTTAGCAAGAGTCCTCGTGAGGGCTGCGCCACCTGGAGCTTCTGAGAGGGAGAGCCACGGCCGCGGAAGGACTTCTCAGCATAGCTCTGGATCAGGGAGAGCATCTCACTCTTCCTGCCAACCGTGGAGCGCTTGTAGTCGTCTACGAGCAGCGTCAAGTCCTTAGTGACGTACATCATTATTCGCAGGGACGTGGGTGTTGAGCCCCAGTTGGCTGGCACGGGGCTCTGGTCAGTGAAGGTCCCAAATAAGCTGAGGGCGGCAAGGCAGTAGGCAGTCTTTAGTGTGCCCGTCCTGCCCATGACGTGAATCAGTGGAGGGACGGCACCAACTCCAGCCGTCGTTAGCGGCCCAGCCAGGACTTGTAGGACGATAGGGACGAGGGACGCTGCCGGTCCCACTTCCAGCAGCTTTTGGAACGCCAACCAGGCCCTCTCTAGCTCCGCTGCATTAGTGGCAGGTCGTACTCCTCGACCGTAGGGCTCTAGCGCCTCGAAGGTGACGGGCGACTCACGAGGGAGCCGCTCCTTCTCAATTCTGACGCTCGTGTCCAGCCCATGACTGCCAATAGCACCCGCCGCCGAGGGCAGCAGGTATAACCACTCACCACCATACTCAACCCAGCCAGTTGTCTCGAAGATGCGCCCTTGGGGAGCATCTCCTGAGAGGGCGCGCATGGCTGTTCTCAGCGTCTCGTACATACCTGGGCAGACGTGGTACCTGACAGGGAGCTCTCGGTTGATAGCTGCTTGGAAAGCAGTGGTGGAGCCCACGTCGTCGCTGTCTAGGACGATAGTCTCGGAGGTCCCACCCTTCAAGGTGCAGCGTACTGGCCAACACCTCCTCTTATGCTCACGCTGCCCTCCGTCGTCGATGAGTAAGTCTTCCAGGATTTGTGGCCGGAAGTTGCAGACCTTCCTGACTACCTTGGGCGTCGGGTGGTAGTATAAAGCACCGTCTGCCTCGTCCCACGTATAGTCAGGGTGTAGCTGGACGGGTTGGGCTGCCTGCACGTCAGCAAGGACCTTCTGAGCTAGCTCCCAGTACCGCCGGTCTGAGTCCTCGCGGCCAGCGTACTTAGGAATGGCAAAGGCCTTCTCGTCGAAGTCCCGCAGGACTCCAGCTAGGGTCTCAGGCGACAGGTCATACTGCTTACGCTCAGCAGCCTCAACTAAGTCGTGGGCCAAAGCCATTAAGCGCTTAGACCGGTCAGGTTCTACGACTTTCAGACCAGAAGCCAGCACTTGTCGGTACTGAGTGAGAGCAGCGTCTGCGGCTATCTCCGTTGGAATGCTGCAGGCCTTAATCTTCTCGCTGGGCTCTCCTTGCACTTCTGACGCTGGAGCGACGTCTCCCATTACCACGTCAACTGCTCCGAGGAGGGAGCGGACGTACTCAACTGGGTCTGAGACCATTCCTAGCTGTGGCGGCGGGTCCTCACGCCTGCGCCCCAACCACTTGTAGAGCCGCCCCGTAATCGACGTGGACGGCGGTACGACCACATAAGTATCGTCGCCCCTGACTTCACCTATGCGGTGACCGTTCACGTCCTTGACGTGGAAGGTCTTTGTCCCTCCCGTCGTCCTGAACCAAATGTGAGCACCAGCTCTGCCAGTGAAGACAACGCCGGTGTGGTCAGAGAGGCCCAAGTTAGGGTGTACGAGTCGGGCAGCAATCTCGCGGTCGTCAACGTCGAAGGCGAGAGCACTGCCAGCAGCAGCTCCTAAGGCCACACCAATATTTATTCCCTGAGGCCAGCTAGAAATCCTATGAGCGTCAGTGGTGGCGTCCTTGACGCCGTGAGGACAGAGGTCAGGTCGTGGGTGCTTACCAGGGCTCTTACAGTCCGGCTTGCCGCAGGTGCAGCAGCCATTCTCTACCGTGTAGAGAGCTAGGACGGGCCAGCCTGCCGCAGCGTAAGTGAGGGCGGCTTCGACAGTCATGCCACACCCGCAAGCTTCGCCTCCTCATAAGCGAGGAGGGCAGCAGCTAGTGCAACCGTCTGAAGGTCAGTAAGTCCTATTTGTAGCCTACCCTCCTCTGAGTACTGGACTTGGTCTACCCAGCCGAGGTTATTAACGACTTGGAAGTACTCGTCCTCGGTGAGCTTCGCTATATAGGCTGAGCAGACGTGCTCAGCCCGCTCTCTGCGCTCGGGCTTGATCTGGATCTCCTCGTCCTCGCCTTCCACGTCTTCACCTCCTTCTGGCGCGGGTGGTAGGGTTCTGACCTACGTCTTGCAGCCCGTGCTGCCTGTCCTCCCTTAGACGACTCCCCGCAGGCCGGCGCTCATTCCGGCGACGGGCTGGAGGGAAGAAGGAGGTGAGAACCTCCAGCCCGCGCCCGGCGCGAGCGCAGACACGAACCGGCTACTTTGGCTCACACTCTTCACAGAGGGCCGCCAGTGGCTTGGCCACTCTCTTAAGACAGCGCCGGCAGCTCCTAGTCGGGAAGAGTCTGAGGAAGGCCTTGAGCTCCTCGATGCTCCTTAGCACTCCCGAGTATCCTCCCGCTTGGTAGACCTCCTCCAGCATGCGCTTTTGCGCTGCCGTGGGCTTCTTACCTGGTAGCTTGACCTCGATGGCAAAGAACATGCCCCAAAGGCAGCCCTCTAGGTCTGGACGACCAACACGCTGGAATGGAGAGCCGTGGTTCTTCTGGACGTACGCACCATATATCCGCAGCTCTTGCTGCATCTGCGCGACGAGAGCAGACTCTAGCATCTAGAGCTCCTCCATGAGCTCGTCGAGGGCTGCCGTGGCTTGCTCCTCTAGAGCCTCAACTGGCTCCATTGCCTCAACGTCAGGCTCAGGTAGTGGTGGCTGCTCAACCTTACGAATGGGAGTTGGGGCCTGCGCGGGAGTGGGTTGCTCAGCCTTAGGTTGCAGTGGGTAGAATGAGAACGGTCGGCTAGCCACCCTAGCTGGGTAGCTGCCCGTGGCTGGAACCTCCTCGTCGTCAACGTCAGCTAGCAGTTTCTTCCCACGGAGCCCGTCCAGGTTGACCTTGGCCTTTCCTTTCTGCTCTGAGAAGCCAACGCCAACGAGGAACGCATGGAAGCGCTGCAAGCCGAAGTGGCTATCCTCTGGCTGCCCGGGCACGACAAACCGCTCAACGAGGCGCTTACCGGCGTACTCGCCTTCAGCTACCTTCAGCGTAACGACGACCATCTGCCGGCCAGTCCTAGCAGTCTGCGCCTCAGCCTTGTCAACGACAAGGGCATAGGTAGCTGGCGGTATGTGGTCTGATGCTAATCCGCCTTGTGCCGGCGGGGCCTGAGCGAAGTCCAGGACGATGTAGTTGGGCATTCCTTGTCCTCCTTAGCCTATTGCTACTAAAGCCTCTTCTTGTGCGGCATCTGGTGCCGGAACGTCCACACCCAGGAGCCAGGCGAAGATCCCACCTAGGTTCGGGTTTTTGATGATGGGAGGTAGTGGCCTGCTAGGCAGCGCTCGCACCTTGGTGACCGTACTAGCATGCGGCCCGACCCGTAGCCAGCGCTCAACAACCATGGCTTTCGTCTCTGGGTCCTCGACCTCCCTAGTGAAGAGCCTGCCCACGAGGAACATGGCTGGTAGCAGAGCGGAGAGGGAGGCAGGGGAGACCCCAGGCTGATACTCAAGCGTCCCGTCCTCACCACCGCCCCTGAGTTGCTCCTGGGCTAGGTAGATAACGTGGAGAGGGAGCTGCTTGAAGCGGTAGTAGAGCTCAGCGCCAAGCATACCAATCTTGCCCCAGTCCTGCATGGACAAGCTATGCGGGTCGGCAGCTAGGTCTCGCTCCTTGACAGCCTTCCTCTTGGCTAGCTCCTGGATGGCGGAGATCGTGTCCAGACCGACCCACTTGTACTCATGCTTGTCCTCCATAAGGTAGTGCCAGACCTCGTCCAGCTCCTCCCACCGCGTGACTGGGAGGACGTCGATCCGGTCGGCATGGTCCGACAGAACCATCGTGCCACCTTCGATAACTGGCACGTCGATGACTAAGCCCTTCCCAGGCATGGTGGCTAAGAGAGTCGTCTTACCGACACCGCCTCGACCATAGATGCAGGAGGCCAGCCGGACGACCTTGGTACTCGGCTTCCTAATTCGGGCTGCTATGCTAGGGGCTACTCGTGTCGCCGTTGTCACTTGCCACCTCCTTGCTTTCCTTCCTGACGAATAGACGCTGAACCACTTCCTCCTCGTCTCCTCCCAAGATCACTGCTTCGCACAGCTTGTTATACTCGCAGAAGTCACAGCCGAAGCCCACGCTCCTAACCGGAATGTAGTTCCCACCAGACTCACGGATCGCTTGGACGGTGCGAGCCGTGGCAATAAAGTCCCTTAGTAGGATATGCTCAGCCTGCATGAGCGGAAGGACGACCCGAGGGAAGAAGACTGCCTCCTCCCTGCCTTCCAGTCTCTCCTTGACCGGCAGGTAGTCTTCTTCCCTCAGGCCGTGCTTCTGTATCTCCGCTTGGTAGACCGCCCAAGTAGAGTCTAGGTCTGCCCGAGTAGTGAGCATGCCGTTCTTGAGCAAGGCCGGGACCGTTGGCTCCTTCGTCCTTATGTAGTTCCAGACCACACCGTTGATCGGCCCATGACCGAGCTCTTCCAGAGCTGCACTCATTAGCGTGGTCTGCAAGTCTCGGAGCCTTCTGCCTTGCCCAGGCACGGACCCAGTCGTCTTGTGCTCCCACAAGAGACGCTGTCCGTCCTGCTCAGCTACCAGGTCGGCAATGCCAACTAGCTGGAGTCCTCGGTCGAGTTCCAGCGTGTAGCGGTACTCAACCAGTACTGGCCAGAGCTGCTCGAAGTCGGGTCTGCCTCTGACGAGGAAGTAGCGCTCGAAGATGCGCAGTGCTCTTGGCAGGAGGTCCTGCAAGTCCAGGCCGAGCTGATCCTCCCCAGCAGTCTGGGCAGCAAAGACGAGGCCGTCTATCTTTGGCTGGAACTCTCCGCAGGTGAACTCGATAGCTTGCCTCAGAGCGTCGTCTGGGTCACCAGGAATGAATAGGTAGAAGCGCTCTAGGAGTCGGTGTAGGATGGAGCCTAGGAGGGGGGCTGGGCGCTCTAGCTTGGGCTTTAGCCCTTCGACATACCGGTACCAGTACTTCTGCTGGCACTCACGCCACGAGCCTATTGCTGAGAGGGATGTATTCAATTATGAAGGGGTCCTTTCCCAAACTTCTGACATGGAGATATTAATCATCCTCGCTGGCTATGTCAAGGGGTTTCAGGCACAATCTCCCCATGTTTTCCCGACCTTTATGTCCGCTACCAAGGGCACTGGAAGGGTGAGCCCAAACTCGCTGAGGTCTGGGTTCTCCATGCAGCGCCTGACTACTTCGACGACCTGGGCCAAGTGCCTCTCGCTGGCTTCCAACAGTACTGAGTCGTGGACGAACCCTATAATATACGAGTCCAGCCCGTCCAGCAGCCTGTCGATCTCAGCCAGAGAAATGAGGCAGAGGTCTGAGGCCGTAGCCTGGACTGGAGTGTTGATCGCCTTCCTCTGCTTAGCCAGCCCGTCCTCTCCGTCCTCTGAGGGCAGGTTGCGCCAGCGCCCCAGTGGGGTAGGCACAGCTCCCTTGTTGACCCAGTGCCAGGCCGACTTGTGCCAGTCCACTAGCTTCGGGTAGAGCTCGAAGAAGCCGCTCTTTGCCACCGTAGCCTGCTCTTTGGTCAGAGTAATACCATAGTCCCTCAGAGCCACACCAACTAGCACCTCCTCTTGCCCACCGTAGAGTAGGCCGAAGTTGATAGGCTTAGCTCCCTGCCTCTCCTCTTTCGTCACCTCCTCCATATACTCCCGCTGGTGAGCCAGGTAGGAGATTAGGGGGATGCCTCTAGAGCTGGCCTTCAGCCAGGCGGCAGTAGCAGTGTGAATGTCGATGCCTTCCCGGAAGAAGCGCTTCATCGTCGTCTCGTCAGCTAGCCAGGCAGCGATTCGTAGCTCAACCTGCGACTGGTCAGCAGAGACTATAACGTAGCCGTCGGGTGCGCGAACGAGGCGGCGCATTTGGGAGTCACGTGGGAACTGCTGGATAGTGCCTCCTGCCTCGCCCTCCGTCGAAGAGCGCCCCGTCCTAGCAACCCACAACTTATACCCAGTATGGAGCCGTGCCTCTCCCTGCTCCTTGAGCAGCTCCGTCCAGGGGCCAAGGTAGGTGTTCTCCAGCTTCACTACCTTGGCTAGCGCTATGAGTGGCTTTACGTCGGGCCGGCTAGCATAAGGCAGGAGAGCGGCGGCGTTGAGCGAGGCGCGCTGCAGCTTTGGCGTCTTGGGCAGCTTCACTCCACGATGCTCAAGCTCAGCAGCCACGAGGTCGGAGGAGTGTGCCTCCTTCTTGACGAACCCAGGCATGCCAAACTCCGCTGCAACTGCTTTTCGTAGTGAGACGATCCGGTAGTCTGCTTGCTCTTTCAGCTCAGAGAGCATCTTCCCATCAAGGGGCGCACCTCTTAGGGCGGCTTTGACCAAGGCATAGCTCGCTCCCAGGAGCTTCCGGTAGAGGGGAAGAACCGCCTCACGCTGCTGCTCCCTCACCATCTGCAGTAGGCGCTCGTTGAGTAAGAGGGTGGCGAGGGCATCCTGCCCGTTATACTTGAGGAGGGCATCCCAAGCAGCTTTGGTGGCGGGGAGCGTGCCCAGGATGCCCTCCTGCACCTCAGTGTCCCAGCCTGCTGGTACTTCCGTGAGCACGGCGGCTAGGACCTTAAGGCCAAGTGAGTGCTGCAAGTTTAGCAGCGAGGCTAGGAGCAAGGTGTCGCCAGCTAGTATAGGCTTGGCACCCAAGGACAGGAGCCAGGCCAAGTCCGCCGGCGCATTGTGGTAGATCGTCGGTACTTTGCTCAGTATCTTGACGACGACCGGGAATGCCTTGCTATCGGCTTTGACGGCTACAGCTAGTGGACCGTCTGCTAGCCTACCAGCCAAGGCGATGCTGACTAACCTGGGCGCCTTGCCCTCACACCTACTCCAGGGCTGGAAGCGGCCGTTGGGCAGGACTTCCCACTCGCAGTCGCAGGCCAGCAGGTCGCAGGACGCAAGCTGACGGAGAGCGGAGGCGATCTCTACCTCATTCTCAGTCACTAGGATGTCTTGCTTGGCTGCAGCGCCCTTCACCGGAACGGTGACAAGAGCATCGGCTACCTTCAGCGCAAACCTGAAGTCCGTAGCTATGCCGTCCAGGATGCTCTTGTCACCGTTCCGGTGTAGGTAGTAGGCTGGGTGGTAGGTGACGACTACTGGGATAGAGCTACGGTACTCAGGTTTGAGCGCAAGGACGCGCCCTCGACCCGCCCCGATCTTCTCCTTCCCCGTCAGAGCCTTAGCTGCCGTGCCCCCTAGTGCCACGACGAGCTTGGGCTTGACCTGACCTAGCTCGGCTGCCATGTGGACAGCGCAGGCTAGCAGCTCCTCGTCCTCCGGCTTCCTGTTCCCAGGTGGTCGGCAGTGGACGATATTGGTAATGCGGACCTGCTCCCGACTGAGGCCCACGTCCTTGAGCAGGCCGTTGAGAACACGCCCTGCGTCCCCTACGAACGGCCTCAGCTCTCTTTCCTCCACCGCACCTGGTGCCTCACCCACAAGCAGCAGGTCGCAGGGCACAGGTCCCTCACCAGGGACAGGAGTGGTCGTTTTGCCTAGGAGACAGCGGGAGCAGATCATCTAACTCACCAACCGTTTGCCATTCTTCAGAGAGCCTCCGCTCACCATCTCTGTACCGTTCTCCAAACGGCCACCGCTCGCCATGAAGCTCCCGTTCTCCACCGCTTCGTCGCTCACCAGACCCCGCCCGTTCTCCAACTATTCACCGCTCGCCACATTCATTCCATTCTTCAGCGCGCTTCCGCTTGCCAATATTATCTGGTTCTCCACTCAGCGACCGCTCGCCAGCTTGACACCGTTCTCCATTTTCTCACCGCTCGCCACCGGCGCCTCGTTCTCCAGCATTCATCCACTCGCCACCAATCCGCTGTCCTCCATGAAGTCGCCGCTCGCCAAGGCTAGACCATTCTCCACCATGACGCCACTCGCCATCGACCACCCGTTCTCCACCAGCAAACCGCTCGTCACTTAGCTCCCGTTCTCCAATGACGGACCGCTATATCTTGCCGTCTCCCGTGGGCAGAGGCCGTGGAATGTACTGGTGCCCATACGTCTCTACGACATAGGGCAGACGAGCAGGAATGCCCTCGACTTCGCTCCAAGCCTCCCATAGGTGAGCTAGGAAGACCTTGACCATTTTCCAACGGGCCGTCCGGTCTACTCGTATTGGTGGCCAGTCCTTGTCACCTTCGTGGAGATGCTGTAGCCGCTCCTTTGTCTGCTCATAGATGACTCTGTAGTAGCCACCGTTGCGGACAAAGGACGTGCCCACATTGTAGAGGCAGCGCCGGAGCCAGGGGTGGTAGGAGACTTTGCCCTCGCCTTTGGCTAAGGGGCGCCCACATTCGGTACAGGTCTTCTCTCCCTGCTTCTGCTGGAAGGTAGTACTAGAGCACTCTGGACAGCGGACCCGAGAAGGCCGAGGCAGCCTAGTCAGACCGTCGGGCCGCAACTCGGGAGCAAGTCCTGCTGCCTTATACCAGGAGGACGGTCCTTTGCTGGGGATAGGCGGGAGGAGGAGGGCCAGCATCTGGCCTGCGAGAGAAGGCCCTATGCCTTTGACGTGTGAAAGCCAGGAGCGGTAGACTGGCCACTTGTCCAGCTCAGCGGCTATAGCTACGTCGATTTCCTTCTCCATGTCTGTCGCCATTTGGTGAAGGCGCTCGTAGACTTCTGGCACCGGCCTAGCAGCTTCATCTACTCCACGACTCAGAGCTGAGCACCTATTGCCAAGGGCTATTCGGAACTTCTCCAGGGAGACCTGCGTGTCGTGCAGGTGCCTCAAAGGTGAGACTTCCCTGACCTTTACGTCCGTGACCATAACTTTCTGGACTCCTTTCTTCGCGCCTTCTTAACGAAGGTCGCCACTTAGCCGCCATTCTACAATCGTTCACCGCTCGCCAGTATGAAACCGTTCTCCACCCTTGACTCGCTCACCACATTCGCCCCATTCTCCAAGAGAAGACCGCTCGCCACTCGAAGACCGTTCTCCAGCCTACGGCCGCTCGCCAACTCATTGCCATTCTTCAAACGCTAGCCACTCGCCACAGCGTGTCCGTTCTCCAGTTAGTAGCGGCTCGTCATCATTGTGCCGATCTCCATGCAATCGCCGCTCGCCATCGACCACCCGTTCTCCACAAGAATCCCACTTACCCTCCACGCAACGAGATGGCTTGTAGCTCGTCCGCTAGACCGTAGTACATCGCCACCTGGACTGCTAGGTTTCCATGCAGACGCTCAGAGTGCACTAGCTCAAGTAGGGCCTTGGCTGCCTTGCGCCTGTCTCCGTCCCTGGCTAGGATGCCCCTGACGACCCCGTGAGCATGCTTGAGCATCTCTGCGTCCTCAGCCCGCTCAAGGGACTCCATTTGCTCTGAGTAGGGGTCCCAAGGTGCTTTGCTCATTTCTCGAACCTCCGCCCCGCGCCCCCACACTCTGGCGGGGAGAGTGGGGGCGTAGCGCGGGGGCTGGAAAGCCCTAGGAGATCTGTGCTACCTTCTTGACCAGGTCGATGCCCTTGGCCTTGAAGCGGTAGGCACCACCAGTTGACACTATGGTGCTTAGCAGGCGGCTCTCGGCCCGCTGCTCTGAGTCTCCATGGTAGCGCTTCGAGTGGTCGGCATAGCCCGCGATGGCGTTCACCATCGCGTAGGCCGTCTCTCCGTTCAGTGCTGACTCTGCTGCGTAGATGGCTTGGAAGGTCTCGATGGCCTTGGCACGCTGGCCTTTAGTGGCCTCGTCCAGGCTTCCAAACAGGCCCTCCGTGACCACCTTCACCTGCTCAGCCTCCAGTGTGTGCTGCTGGGCTACCTCTAGGAGCTCCTGCAAGTTCCTGAAAGCCTCTGTCGTGATCTCCAGGGCCTTACGCGCCGCCTCCAGCTTGGTCGGGAGTGCTGGATTGTGGATAATCCGGAACTCCCTAGCTGCTGCAGGTCCCGCTGCCAGAGCCCACTGGAGCGTATTGTGGCAGACTACGCGCTCGTTTGTGGGCAGTATGTCAACGACCGTACTGGCGTCGTGCCCAGCCGTAAGCAGAATGTACTGGCAGTACTGCTCGCCGTTGATCCTCCAATCGCCCTCCATTTGGCCCAATAGCCAGACCTTCCGCCCACCCATGAGCGAGCCTGCGGTCACGTACCGCATGACTCCGTCCTTCACCAAGCTATCAGTGAACGTGAATGCCTCCTTGTTCTGGAGGGGAGTGTACCGCTCAGTGGCAACACCGAGCACCTTGTTGTCGGACGTCCGGCTGATGGCCAGGAAGCGGTCCACTCGCTTCGCTGTCCTCAAGGTCCGGCCGCTATACAGGGGGCGGAGCTCAACCTCCCAGTCGAGGCCGGCCGCTACGATGGCCTCCTCACTGGTGAGGGCGTGCTCCACTCTCGTCCCTAGCCCATGCCAGGGGACCTCACCCGCGTAGAACATACGGGCCACTCCATCGACGATCTCTATCTCGTGGGCCATCCTTGTTCTCCTTTCTTGGCTCCACTCCTTCTTCGACACCCCAAGCATAAGGGTTGTTTAATCACTTGTCAAGCCCTTTCAGGCAGTCTTCAAGAAAATAATTCCCGCACCCTCGCCGCGTCCAGCACCTGCTTGGAGATGTCCTGCTTGCGCTGAAGTATCCTTAGAACCTTCTCGTCTATGGTGTGGTCAGCCACCAGGTGGTAGTAAGTGACCTTGCTGCCCTGGCCCAGTCGGTGGAGGCGGTCTCGGCTCTGGACGTAATTGGCATAGGAGTAGTCCAGGGAGAAGAAGACCGCATTGTGGGCACAGGAGAGGTCGATGCCTAGCGAGCCTACCGCGACCTGGGCTACCAGTACGGAGTGTGGGGTCTCCATAAACTTAGCTATAGCCTTCTCTCTCTCCGCCGGCGGGACTCGCCCGTCTAGAACGAGGGCGTCAGCTCCAGCAGCTTTGACGGCTTGGTCCACGTCGTAGGTGAAGCGACAGAAGACGACGACCCTCCCTTGTGGGAGCATGTCCTCCAGCAGGTCTTTCAGGGTCTCGTACTTCTCAGTGCCAACGCTGACTAGCTCACCGTCGGTCGTCCTAACGAAGCCAGAGGTCACCTGTTGGAGGCGGAGGATGTTGACGAGGGCAGTCTGCGCCAGAGCTACTCCCGAAGCGGGCTTCCCACTAGCTAGTACTCCCTCCACCTCGGCAATGGCCTGCCGGCGCAGGGCCTCATAGACCCTACGGTCGCTCAACTGCACTGGTACTACCACGTCAACCTGCTCTGGCAGGTCCAGAGCCTCAGCCTTCGTGACCCGGAAGGACGTCGCCGCGACCTTGGCCTCCAGCTCCTCCATGTTCCGGTAGCCCACTATCTGGTAGCCAAGGTAGCCACCACGGTTGATATAGCGCCACTCGAAGTCCTGCCAACGTGTGCCAAAGACTTCTGGACGGATGGCTTTGTACAGCGAGAACAGGTCCTCTGGCCCGTTTGGCATTGGCGTCCCCGTCAGAGCCAGGCGAAACGGTACCCTCGTGGAGAGGAAGTGAGCGAAGCGAGACTGCCGAGTACGCCCGCTCTTCAGGCGGTGAGCTTCGTCGAAGATGACCACGTCGGGAGCATAGGATAGTATCGCAGACCTGAGGGGCTCTCTCCAGTAGGACTCATAGCCCACAATGGCGACGCAACTGCCCTCACTTTCCCCTACGACTAGATTCTGACCGTTTTTTCTTAGTAGTGCACTCCTGACAGGGATGCTGCCTGCTGTGCAGTCTAAGACGAGATTTGGCCGGTCACTCCAATATGAAGCAACTTCCCTTTTCCACACGCTAACGACCGAGAGGGGAGTTACGACGAGGATACGCTTACAGCCCAGTTGGCTGGCTACTTCCAGTGCCACCCGGGTCTTCCCCGTGCCCATCTCCATAAAGATGCCACCGCTACCACCAAGTTTGAGGAGCTTCGTCACAGCCTCTCGCTGGTAGGGGAAGAGTTTAGTTTCGGAGGGTGCTTCTACGCAGCAAGTGGGCATACGCCCTCACCACGTCCAATTGCGCTCTCAGGAAGGAAGGTATCTCAGCCGTGGGCAGCTTGCTTAGCTCGCCAACGGAGCTCCTTCCCTTCCATATCCACCGCCAGGGTGGGTAGTCGAAGGAGTCAACTAGGCCATTGCTCTCTAGCGCCACCCAGCGACGAAAGCAACTCATGCAGCGACCGCACTGAGTTACAACCGAGCCGTCGTAGCAGCTAACGCTAGAGAGAAGTAGCTCAGGACTACCACCAGACTTCAGGTACTTCCTCACGGCTTGCGCCTTGGTCATAGACTGTAGTGGGCTGAAGCAGCGCACGACCTT
>Ga0315268_10000376_pt1 | contig 52340 bp, 52 predicted proteins | sample C1_top_MG_FD_204535 | JGI IMG/M metagenome (GOLD analysis project Ga0315268, IMG submission 204535) | Sediment microbial communities from Yellowstone Lake, YNP, Wyoming, USA - C1_top | ecosystem: Environmental > Aquatic > Freshwater > Lake > Sediment | place: USA: Wyoming | collected 2017-08-01 | reverse complement strand
TCATGGCGTCACCTCCTGGGAAGGCTGGCGCTGCCCTCGCCTTTAACCTTAATCACGGCCCGAAGAAAGGGCAACCTCCCGGCCCGAGGCCGGGACTTCCGCGGACAGAAAGAATTTGATAAAAATAATATAGATAAAATTGCCAGGCTTCTTTTCCCTGCTGTCAGGCCGACACCCATGAAGAAAGAAAAATTGTCCGTTCCCGCGGAGGAACAGGAACTGGCGGCCCGGATCCGCACCCTGAAAGCGGCCCTGGGCCCGGAACTCCTCATCCTCACGCACCATTATCAGCGCCCGGAGCTCGTGGGCTTAGGGGATTTCCGGGGGGATTCCTTCGGACTCTCCCGGAAGGCCGCGGCGAACCGGGAGGCGCGGTTCATTGTCTTCTGCGGGGTGCACTTCATGGCGGAAAGCGCCGCCATCCTCAGCCGCGCCCATCAGGTGGTGCAGATTCCCGACCTCCGGGCCGGCTGCCAGATGGCGGACATGGTGGACCTGAGCCAGGTGGAGACGGCTTGGGCGGAATTGGTGGAGGTCACCGGGCCCGGAGCGGCGGTGCCCATCGTCTACATGAATTCCGACGCCGCGCTCAAGGCCTTCTGCGGCCGCGGCGGCGGCTGCGTCTGCACCTCGTCCAACGCCAGGGCGGCCCTCTCCTGGGGACTGCAAACCAGGGCCAAGGTCTTCTTTTTCCCGGACCAGCACCTGGGCCGCAATACCGGCAACCAGCTGGGTCTTGGCCCCGAAGACATGGCCGTCTGGGATCCGGAGCAGCCCCTGGGAGGGCTCAGCCCCGAGGCGGTGCGCCGGGCCCGCCTCATCCTCTGGGACGGCTATTGCCATGTGCACACCCGCTTCCAGGTGGACCACGTCTGGCGGATGAGGGCCGCCTTTCCCGGCGCCCGGCTGGTGGTGCACCCCGAGTGCACCCAGGAAGTGGTGGCCCTGGCGGATGGGTGCGGCTCCACGGGCTTCATCGTGGACTACGTTCGGGCCGCGCCCCCCGGGAGCACCATCGTCGTGGGCACGGAGGTCAACCTGGTGCGCCGCCTGGCCCTGGAGCACCCGGACAAGCAGGTCCTGGACCTTGCCTACTCCCTGTGCCCCAACATGTTCCGCATCAATCTGGATAACCTGCTGGCGACTTTGGAAAACCTGGGCGGGGTTAATGTGGTCACGGTGCCGGAGGCCATCAAGGCCGAGGCCCGCCTGGCCCTGGACCGCATGCTGGCCCTGGTCTGAGCCGGCCGGCGTCAGCCCTGTTCCATTTCCTCCAGATATTCCCGGAACAGGTCCAGGTCCCCGTTCCGGGCCCGCTGCCGGTCTTCATAGGGCGCGGCCAGGCGGCGGTAAAATTCGTCGGCCACGTTCTTGAACATGCCGGTGAGGGCGGCGATATGCCAGTAGCGCAAAGGGCCGAATTGGCGGCGCACCACCCCCAGGGCCAGGCGGGTGACGGCATAATTCAGCAACCCGGCGAAGGCGCCGTCGTCGTCGTATTCCTTGGCCTCCGCGGCCAGCCGCGCCGTCAGCTCGTCGAGGAGTCCGTCCAATTCCTGCCGGTGCTTGGGGGGAATGTAGGGCATGTCTCTATTCCTCCGGGGCTGGGGAAAAAAGGAACCGCCGGGCTTCAGGAGGAGCCGTCCTCCGGAGGGGGTCCCTCCGGCCCCCGCCAGAAATCATCGGACAAGCGGACGATGTCCTCTTCTTCCAGGATGGGGCCCGTCTGGATTTCGATGAGGCGCACCGCCTCCGGCCCGGGGTTCTCCAACCGGTGGGGGGTGGAGGGCGGCACATAGATGCTTTCGTTGCTGGCCAGGCGCCGCACCTCGCCGCCGATGGTCACCAGCGCCGCGCCCTGCACCACCACCCAGTGCTCGGCCCGGTGCCGGTGCAGTTGCAGGCTGAGCCTCCTGCCCGGCTCCACCACGATGTGCTTCACCTTGTAGCCGGGCCCCGATTCCATGACGGTGTAGGCCCCCCAGGGGCGCTCCACCGTCAGATGCCGGGAGGACTCCAGCGGGTAGCGTTGGCTGAGGGCCGCCACCAGGTCCCTGACCTCCTGGACCCGCTCCCGGTGGCACACCAGGGTGGCGTCGGGCGTGTCCACCACGATGAGGTCCTTCAGGCCCAGGGTGGCCACCAGCCGGTCCTGGGCATAGATGACGCAGTCCCGGCTGTCCAGGTCCAGGCTGCGCCCCAGGATGACGTTGCCCCCCTCGTCCCGGGGGAAGAGGTCCGGCAGCGCCCCCCAGGTGCCCACGTCGCTCCAGCCCATCTCCACCGGCACCACCGCCACCTTCTGGGCGCGCTCCAGCAGGCCGTGGTCCAGGGAGATGCTGGGGAGGCCCGGGTAAACCTCCTGGGCCTGGGCGCCCTCCCGGAGCTGCATCAGGCCCTGATAAAGCTCCGGCAGATATTGCGCAAACGAGGCCAGGAGCACGTCCCGGCGGAACATGAACATGCCGCTGTTCCAGTAGAAGCCGCCTGCCGCCAGCATGGCCCGGGCCGACTCCTGGGGAGGTTTTTCCACGAAGCGGGAGCAGTGCAAGGCCCATCCACCGGGCTCCAGGGCCGCTCCGGCCTGGATGTACCCGTAGCCCGTCTCCGGCCGGGTGGGCCGGATGCCGAAGGTCACCAGGTAGCCCTTCCGGGCCCACCTCAACCCTTCCTCCAGGGCCGGGTAAAGGTTTTCCGGGTGGCGGATGTAATGGTCCGCCGGAAAAACCGCCAGCACCGCGTCTTCCCCCAGGCCGGCCCCCTTAACCGCGGCCAGGCCCACCGCGGCCGCGGTGTTGCGGCCCTGGGGCTCCAGCAGCAGCTGCACCCCGGTTAAGTCCTGGCGGTAGAGCTCCAGGCGGATCACCTCCTCCTGGGAGGCGCTGGTGACCACGATGAGGTGGTTAAGGGGAATCAGGGGCTTAAGCCGCTCAATGGTGGACTGGAGCATGGAGCCGGAGCCCAAGAGGCGCAGCACCTGCTTGGGGTAATGGGAGCGGCTCAGGGGCCAGAACCGGGTGCCCGTGCCCCCGGCCAGAATGACGCCGAAAAGAGGAGCCGCGCTCATACGTCCCTGTCCGTCCTTTCAAAGACCTGCCAGGTGCTCCTCATTATGACCCTGGCCAGGGGAAAAGACAAGTCCGAGGGGAACTACCGGGAGGTTTCCAGGCCGGGGCCCTGGCGTGGGGCTCCCGGGCCGGGAGCCCGGGAGAATGGGGCGGCCCCGACCCAGGCTCAGGATTCCGTTTTGTCCCGGTAGACGAGGACCGGGCGGGTGGTGAGGCGCACCAGGTTCAGGGCCTCGTCGCTCAGGACCTTCAGGTACTTGGGCCGCTGGTGCCCGTAGGCCCCCAGCACCAGCAGGTCGTAGCGCTCCACGGCCACGGCCTTGAGGATCTCGTCCACGAAATCGCCTTTGGCCATTTTTTTCATCGGCGTGAGGCCGTAGGACTTGAGCGTGTCCTCCCCGGTGAGGAGGCAGGACTGGGCGAAGTCCTCGGTCTCCCCCAGCTCCGTTTCCTGCACGTGCATGATGGTGATTTCCGGCTGCTTCCGGGCGAACAGGGGGGCGATGAACTCCAGAGCCCCCTGGTCGCAGCTGGAGCCCCGGTAGGCCACCAGCACCTTGTTGATGGGCCGGAAATTGCGCATGATCAGCACCGGCTGCAGGGCGTGGTGCAGGATCTTGGCGTGCACCGCGCCCAGAAGAAAGCCCCGGAGGGACGAGCGCCCGTGGGAACCCAGGACGATGAGGTCGTAGTAGCCCGTTTGGGCGGCGTGCAGGATTTCGTCCGCGGGGTCGCCCACCGCCACCCGGGGGTTGCAGGGAATCTTGCCGCCCACGCAGATTTCGCAGGATTCGATGATCTCCTCCACCACCCGCTGGGCCTGGCTCTCAATGGCCCGCTCCACCTCGCCCCGGGAGGTGAAGGGCGCATAGGAGCCCTCCGCCACCGTCTCCACCACGTCGGGCTTGACGTACAAGGCGTCCACCCGGGCGTCGAAATGCTCCAGCAGATGGCAGGTATAACGCAGGGCCTGCTGGGATTCTTCGCTCTTGTCCACGGCCACCAGAATTCTCATCATCTCACCTTGTCCCTCCGTGATTAAGTCCCATGGCTAGCGCATGACCAGGACCGAGGCCGGGCACTTGGCCACGAAGCGGCCCACCCAGTCCCGGGGGAAAAAGCGGTCCAGGAGCGATTTTTTCCCCATCCACAGGGCCAGCAGGTCCTGGCCCCGCTCCCGGGTCAGGGTGGCCTCCAGGTCCGCCACCTCGGCGAGGCGGGTGCTCACCTTAATCTGCCGGTCCTCGTAGTAGTCGCCGATCTCAATGAGGCGCCGGTAAACCTCCTTTTTCATGGCCCCTTCCTGGCTGAGGCCGATCAATTCCAGGGTTGCCCCGTGGAGGGTGGCCATCTGGTTGATCATCTCCAGGGAATCCTGGCTGATGTAGCTCTGGTCCAGGCAGGCCAGGATGCGGCTGATGGGCTGTTCCTCCTTCACCAGGAGTACGGAGCAGCCGGCGTCGTTCACCACCCGCTGGGGCACCGGCGCCCCGCCGGCCCAGAGGCACTGCTCCCCCTGGGCGCAGCCCAGGACGATGAGGTCGCTGTCCTCCTCCCGGGCCTGGGCCAGGATTTCCCCGGCCCCGGGGCCCTGGCGCAGGCGCACCTTGAGGTCCTTCTTCACCCCCCGGCACACCAGCAGTTCCTCCAGGAGGCCGCCGCCCGCGGGGAGCCACTCGTATTGCCAGTTTTTCAGGGCATAAGGGGAGTCCTCCCCGGCCTCCTGGAGGAAGAGTTCCCGGTAGCGGTGCAGGGTCCCGGCCAGAGGGTGGGCCGGAGCCGGGCCGTCCCCCTCCCGGGCGGGCAGGGAGCCCGCCACCCCCAGGAAAGTGAGGTCGGCCCAGGTGTTCAGGGCCAGCTTGGTGGCCTCCTTCAGGGCATAGGCGCTGTACGGCTGGTCATCTGCGGCGAACAGGATCTTCATTAACTTAACCCTCCCGAAAATTCGTTACCGGCGGTTCCGCGCCTTCCGGGAACTCTAACTCTCCAGGGCCTTCTTCACCGATTTCAGCAGGTCGTCGATCTTCACCGGCTTGGGGAAAAAATCAAAAATGCGCTCCCGGATGGCCTCGATAGTGGCGTCCAGGGTGGCGTAGGCCGTGAGCATGATGACCTTGGTGCCCGGGTAGCGCTGGTTCACCTCCCTGAGGAGATCCATGCCGCTGACATTTTCCATCTTCAGGTCGGTGATGACCAGGTCAAATTTTTTCTGTCTGATCCTTTCCAGGGCCGCCTGGCTGTCCGTGAAGGTTTCCACTTCATAGCCGTCGTTTTCCAGGACCTTCTTGCACATGTTGACCACGATCTTCTCGTCGTCGATGACGATGATTTTCTCAGCCATTTTCCGCTCCTTTGGGTTCCCAAGTGGGCAGCTTGATGATAAAGGTGGTGCCCTTCCCCCGCCGGCTCTCCACGGAGATGTCGCCGTGGTGCTGCTTGATGATGCCGTAACTCACGGACAGGCCCAGGCCGGTGCCCTTGGTGCTCTTGGTGGTGAAAAACGGGTCAAAGATATACGGCAGGATTTCTTTATCAATGCCCGTGCCCGTGTCCCTGATTTTCAGGAGGACCAGGCCGTCCTGGGGGCGGCCTTCGATAAACAAATCCCCACCTTCCGGCATGGCTTGAATGGCGTTGATGAATAGATTCACCAGCACCTGCTCGATCTGGGGCGGGTCCACCAGGACCGGGGGCAGATTCCGGTCTATGGACAAATGCAGCTTGACGTTGGAGATCATCAGATGATTGCTCACTAGCCCCAGGCTGCGCTGGACAATGTCTTTAACCTGGCATTCCTTAAGCTCCGGTTTCTTTTGGCGGGAGAAATCCAGGAGGTTCTCCACGATCCTCTTGATGCGCTCGCTTTGCACATAAACGTCCCCCATATAGTTTTTCTTTTCTTCGTCCCCCAGGAAGTCGTAGAGACTCAGGTAGGCCTGGGCGATCATGGAGATGTTGTTCAGGGGGTTGCCCAGTTCGTGGGCCACCCCGGAAATCAGCACCCCCAGGGAAGCCAGCTTGCCGCTTTGCAGCAGCTCCTCTTCCCGCTTCTCCAGTTTCCTGGCCATGTCGGAGATGGCCTTGATGGCGGTTTCGATTTCATTGTGGGGGGAAATGGATTTTATGGCCACTTCGTGCAGCCGGCCTTCGGACACTTTCTTAATCATTTTTTCCAGGATGGTGATCTCTTGAATAATAAACCGGAAGAAATACTGCCAGAGAATTATTTGAATAACCAGGAAAACGCCCAAAGAAACAATCAGCATTAAAACCGTGCTGTGAATGATGTAGCTGACGCTTTCCCGTTCCTTTTTCAGCAGGGATTCGGAAACCGTGGTCAGCTCGTGGCCCAGATTGCGCAGGTCCGTTTCAAAACCCGGGGGCGCGGCCCCTGCGGCCACCACCTTCCCAGTGACCTGAAGATAATCTTGAAGGATGCGGAACAATTCATCGTAAGATTTCATGCCCGAACTCTGCAGGCTGCGGGCCACCAAGGGCCGGGAGGCCGAGAGAATATTAACTCTTTCTTCCCCTAGGCGCATTAACTCCATCAAGGCATTGAAGTCCTGGTAAAGGAAGTAGTTTTTTTCCGCCTTGCGCATCTCCAGCAAGGAGATGTTGAGGTCGTCGATGATCTCGATGGTCTGCAATTTCCGCAACACCGTATTAAAGGTGAGATAGACGAAAATACAAATTACGCAGATAAGAATGGCCTGCAGTAACGCCGCAATAATTATTCTTTTTCTGATGGTCATATGGCTTCAGCCCGGCCGGGGCGGGAGGTTAACGGAAAGCCCCGAACCTATGGGATTGAATGGCTTCCTCCACCCTCTGGTCGATGGCTTCCAGGGCCAGTTCCTTCTCCAGTTGCTGTAAGAGCTTCCTTTCCACAAAGTGTGATTTCAGAAACATCCTCGCGGCGATGGCGATGCTGCCGACGCCCACCGCTACAATGACCGCGTCGATGAGGGACCAGACGCCGTAACCGAAAAGCCGGGTGAAAAAGGTGCCGATGGCGATAAAGCCCAGGCCGGTGCGCAGGTATGACAGTTCCGTGCGCTGCTTGGCCAGGATGGTGCGGTATTGGGACAGGTTGGTGCGGGACTGGGCCAGGCCGGTGCGGGCGCCGGCCATGCGGGTGCGGATCTCCGCCAGCTTGTTGCGCATCTCCGACCAGTCGGTGCGCTGCTGGGCCCACTGTGTCCGGGACTGGGCCCAGTCGGTGCGGCTCCGGGCCAGGGCTGTCCGCTCGTCAGCCAGGCGGTTGCGGTCCGCCGCCAGGGTGGTCCGCCTTTCCGACAACTCCGTGCGGCTCCGGGCCAAGCCGGTGCGCCCCTGGGCCAATTCCGTCCGTTTTTCGGCAAGTTGCGTGCGATTCTCCGCCAAGCTGGTCCTTTGGGCGGCCAGGGAGGTGCGTTCATTGGCCAGCCGGGTGCGGTCCTGGGCATACTCGGTGCGGCTTTCGGCCAGCTCGGTGCGCCGGTGAGCCAGGGCCGTCCGCTCCTCCGCCAACCTGGTGCGGAATTGGGCCAGCTTGGTGCGGTCCTCCGCCAGGGCCTCCCGCCGCTCGGCCCATTCCTCCATGGCCTTGATGAGTTCCTCCCCGTGCAGGGAAGAGATGTCCTTATCTTTTTTCTCCGGCATATTCTGCCCCTGATGGCCCCTGGTGGGGGGTTAGTCATAGAGCGCCAAGAGCAGCGGCGCCTTTACCTGGGCCAGCCACTGCAGCCCGGGGTCATCTTTTTTCATCTCCCGGGGCAGGGCCGCGGCCACCAGGCCATAATCTTTCAGGGCCTCCGGGGCCAGCCAGCCCGCCTCCGAGGGAAGGCCCTCCAGCACCGCCGCCTGGCAGCCGGCTCCCGCCAGGGTCTCCCGGGCCTGGGAGACCTCGTGGCGCAGCAGCCCGTCCGCCGCCGGCGGCGCCGCCAGGTTAAGGGGCACTGCGCCGCCCTGCCAGATTTTCCCGAAAGCCCTGGCCAGGGCCCGGGTGGCCGGGGGGTCCTGGCAAACCAGCAATGCTTTATCGATTTTCCGCAAGGCCCGGAGCCAGATGAGGGGGCAGGCCAAGCGCTGGTAGAATTTGCTGTGCAACCGCTTGTAAATGGTGGCGGTGTCGAAGGGGTAGGGCGCGCCCTCGATGTATAAATCAAAGGGTTCCCGGCCAACCAGGTTCAGGAGTTCCGCCTCCCGGTCGCCCACAATCACCCGGGGTTCCTGCATCACCGGGCAGGCCTCCATCTCCCCGGCCAGCATCTCCTGGATCTCCGCCTTGCCCGCCTCCGCCACTTCCCGCTCCCAGGTGTGCCGGACCCAGCCCACCCCGGTGATGGGGAAATTGAGGGCAGGAAACTTCACATACACCGGGTGCAGCTCCAGGGGCAGAAGATTCCCCAGCTGGCAGGCGTAACGGATGGCGAGGCTGGAAGCCAGGTCCACTTCAATGGCCACTAAGGTCTTAACCATGATTTCCACTCCTTCCCGGGGTCATCTCTAAGGGCTCTTGGCGCCCCGGACCTTGGCCGCGGCCCGGCCCACCACTTCCTGGATCTCGCTCAGCTTGAAGGGCTTGGCGATGAAGTCGAACACGCCTTTCTGGAAGGACTGCTTGGCGGTCTCCATGGTGGCGAAGCCGGTGATGACGATGACCTCCGTCTGTGGATGGCGCTTCTTGGCCTCCTCCAGGAAGCGCATGCCGTCGATCTCCTTCATCTTCAGGTCGGTGATGATGAGGTCGTAAGCAGTGTGCTGCAACTGCAGCAGGGCTTCGGGGCTGCGGGTGAAGGTGTCCACTTCGTAGCCCAGTTTCTCCAGGGCCGGCTGCAGGCGCTTGCAGACGATGGGTTCGTCGTCCAGTACCATGATCTTCAGTTTATCCTTGTGCATGGCCTCCTCCTGGGCCGGGGGCCGCCCCCCGGGCGGTGGGTTGCAAATGGAAAAAGGTCTCGGCGAAGTCCGGGACATCCTCATCACGCCGGAGCTGGATGTCCAACTGCCGGGTAAAGCCGATGAGCTGCCCCAGGACCTGGAGGCGGAACTCCATCTCCTCCTGGGGCAGGTGCAGCACCCGGGCCACCACCAGGTCCCCCTTGGTGTCCACCTTGAAGTCGTAGCGGGAGAGAATCCGGGCCAGCAACTGGGCCCGCCGGGAGCGCCGGGTCAGGTCCGTGACCCCCCCCACGAAGCGGAAGTAGATATGGTTCTGGTGCGGGTCCGGCACCATGCGGGCGTCGATGAGGTTGAAGTGGTAGCCCAGCCTTAGGTGCAGGTTCATATAATTGTCGCTGAGCACCGCCAGGTTGAAGCCGGTGTAGGCCGGCGCGCCCGGGGCCTCCGAGAGGGTTTTGGTGAGACTGGACATCAGGGCCTGGAAATCCACCGCCACCGGCTCGGTGCTCCACACCCCCGGCCGGGAGAGCCCCGTCCACATGGCCTGAAACGGCCGGGAGCGCACCTGCTCCGGGGTCAGGCGGGAGCCCCGGGCCTCGGGGTCGATGCCGCCCCCCAGGTCCAGGACCTTCAGGCCCAGGGGCACGTCGGAATGCAAGGTCCAGACCTGCACCCCCTTGAAGCGCTTCACCAGCCGGGGCAGGTCCATGAGTTCCTGCACCGCCTTTTCGTGGATGAAGCGGATGACGTCGTGCACGGTTTTGCAGCCCTGGGGGGTGAAGTCCGGAGCCGCGGGGTCGATGAGGTGCAGCCGGGCGATGCGGCCCAGGAGGCGCCGCAGCAGCCGGAACTCCGGGGCGTCCTCGAAGGCCAGGGACTGCACCAGCTCGTACTGCAGCAGCTCCTTCACCCGGCCTTCGTAGATCACCCGCTGCTTGGTGTCCACCGTGACCTTCAGGCCCGGGGGCAGGAGTTCCGTGGCCCGGTCCACTCCCACCAGGGTGGGAACCCGGAATTCCCGGGCAATGGTGGCCAGGTGCCCGGCGGCGGAGCCCCGCTCGGCCACGATGGCCGCGGCCTTGGGCACCACCCGGGCCAGCCAGGGCGCAGTGTATTTGGTCACCAGCACCCCGCCTTCGGGAAAGCCGTCCAGGTCCGCGTCCCCCGCCACCAGGTACACCGGGCCGGAGCCCACTCCCGCGTGGGCCACGGTGCCCAGGTCCCGGACGAGGACGGGATATTGGGCCAGGGTCTCGGAGACGTCCCGGGGGGGCCGAGCCGGCGGCGGCGGGGCCTGGAGACCCCGGGACTGGAGGATGAAAAGGCGCCCCGCGCCGTCCAGGGCCCATTCCACCTCCTGGGGCCGCTTGAAGTAGCGCTCCAAGAGCAGGGCATGATGCACCAGGGTCTCCAGCGCCTCCGGGCTGAGGGTGGGGGCGTCCTGCTCCTCCGGGGGGACGGCCACCACCTCCTCGCCCCCGCCGGGCAGCATGCGGGCCCTGGTCTCTTTGCGGGCGATCTCCCGGCGCCGCAGGGCATGGGGAGAGTCCCGTTCCACCCAGTAGCGGTCGCTGGGCCCCCGGCCTTCGGCCACGGTGCGCCCCAGCCCCCAGGCGGCGTGCACCACCAGGCAGTCGGAATCCTGGGCGCTGACGTCCAGGGTGTGCACCACCCCGCTGACTTTGCTGGCCACCATCTCCTGCACCAGCACGGCCATGGCCGCCTCCTCCCCCAGCATCCCCAGGCGCTGCCGGTACACCAGGGCCTCGGGGGAGTACAGGCTGGCCAGCACCTGCTTGTAGGCCGCCAGCAGCCCCCGGGAGGGCACGTTCAGCAGAGTCTCGTGCAGCCCGGCAAAGGAGAGTTCCTCATCTTCGCCGTAGGCGCTGCTGCGCACCGCCCAGGGGCCTCCCGCTTCCGCCCGCCGCCGGATCTCCGTCGCCACATCCTGGGGCACCACTCCCGCCAGGAGGCTGTATTGAATCTGCCGGGCCGTCTGGCGCTCGTCCCCCTCCCCCGCCAGCCAGGCCTCCAGCCCGGCATGGATGCGCTCCTCCAGGTGGTTGTGCTCCAGGAAGCGGCGGTAGGCCCGGGTGGTGATGACCAGCCCCCGGGGCACCGGCAGGTTCAGGCTCTGCATGATAACCCCCAGGGTGTTGGCCTTGCCGCCCAGGAGCTCCGGATGGTCTGGGGGCAGGTCGCCCAAGCCCACCACCAGGGGCATCTCCTGGCTCAGCCGCAGACGCCCCCGGAGTTCCCCCTCCATGGGCAGGAAGAGGCGGTCCAGGGTGGAATACAGCTCCAGATAGCGGTTGGAGGAAATCAGGTTCAACTCCTTCACCATGCGCATCAGCACGGTCTGAATTTCCTGGGTGGTATCAATCAGATACTTGCGGTCAAAGATATATTCGCCGCCGGATTTCTGCCCCAGGTCGGCAATGAGCTCCATCACCCGCTGGTGGTCCTTGAGCAGCCCCTGAAAATGCTCGAAGAGCTCCGGAAAGGCCACCAGGTCGGCCCCAGGTTTAATCAGGCGGTGCCAAAGGTCCCGGAGTTGCTGCAGCATGTTTTTTCTATAGGGCCTCAGACGGCCAAGTCAATGGCCGGTCCCTTAATGCCCGCCTCCTCCCCGGAAGAGATAGCCCATCACCAGGCCCGTGACCATGGCGATGATGACCGCCAGGATACCATAGAGGACCCCGTGCTCATAGGCCAGGGCCGCGGACAGGGCCGGAAACCCCACCATGGCCACCTTCAGTCCGGCGCACTTCCGGCCGCTCACCCGGCCCGCCTCCAGGACGGAAAGGCAGACCCGGTAAGTCCCCGGCTTCACCTGGGTGGGGAGCCGGAACGCGGCCTTGACCAGGCGGCTGCCGCCGGCCGCGGCAGCCTCCAGGGGCTGGGGCAGGATGCGGTACAGGTCCTCGCTTTCCTTGAGTTTCAGGAACTCGTCCAGCTCCGCCGGGGTGGCCGTCCCGCCCGCCGCGGCCAGGCGCCTCTTCAGCGCCGCAAAGCCGAACCGGGCCTCCGGGGCTTGGTGGGAGAGGAGCCTGGGATCGGTGGCCCGGGCCAGGTATAGGGAGGGCGCCGTCCTGACCTCCACTTCCCCCACGTTCATCCACAGGCCGCCCCGGCGTCCTTTGCGCATGAGGTGCTCCGTGGCCTCCGGGCCCAGCACCTCCACCACCGCCTCGGCTCCCGGGGGAATCTCCCCGCTCACCGTGATTTCCGCACCCTGGAAGAAGGCCCCGATTTCCACCAACTCCGGGCTCACCTTGACTTCCGGCATTGCCGCCCGGGCCGCCAGGGCTGTTCCCAGTAACAGGGCCAGGCTCAGCAGGGCCGCGGCCAGGGGCTTAAAACTTCCGCGCCGCCGCATCCTAGTGCCCCCCCTTGTAGCCCAGCATTAAATGCGGCGCCAGCACCAGGCCCACCAGGATTTGCACCATCACCAGGAGCACGATGGAGGCCAGCAGGATCTTGAGCTGGTCCGCCTTGAGGCGCCGGCTGAGGCGCGCCCCGAACTGCGCCCCCAGGGTGGAACCCAGGAGCAGGATGAGGGCCAGAATCAGGTCCACCGTGTGGTTGCTCGCCGCCTGCATGATGGTGACGTTGATGCAGGTGAAGAGAATCTGGAAGAGGCTGGTGCCCACCACCACGTGCATGGGCATGCGCAGCAGATAAACCATCACAGGCACCATGATGAAGCCGCCCCCCACCCCCATGATGGCCGCCAGCACCCCCACGAAGCCGCCCAAAATCAATGGCATCAGGGGGGACAGCGTCACCCCGGACTTCTCGAAGCGCATGGGCCAGGGCAGGGCCTGCACCATGCGGGCGTAGAGGGAAGGCCGGGGGGGCTCCTCCCGCCGGGTGGGGTGGGCCACTTTGCCCCGCAGGCTCTGGAGGCTCTCCACGAACATGTAGCTGCCGATGAGCCCCAGCATCACCACGTAGGTGATCTTGATGACGAAGTCGGCGTTGCCCAGGGCCCGCAAGACCTTGATGAGCTGCACCCCCAGGGTGCCGCCCGCCACGCCCCCCACCAGCAGGAAGAGGCCCATCTTCAGGTCCACGTTGCCCATGCGCCAGTGGGCGTAGCTCCCCGACGCCGACGCGGCCACGATCTGGTTGGAGTCCGAGGCCGCGGCCACGGTGGAAGGAATCCCCGCCATGATGAGCAGGGGGGTCATCAAAAAGCCGCCCCCCACGCCGAAGAGGCCGGAGAGAAAACCCACCACCCCCCCCAAGCCCAGGAGGAGAAAAATGTTGACGCCGTTGCCGGCGATGGGTAGGTACAGGGTTCCCAGCATGCTTGCGCCTCCCTTGCTTAATTTCTCCCTGTGGGCGCCGTCAGGCGCTCAATCTGGCCCTGGCCCCGCACCAGGAGGATTTCCCCGGCGAAGATGCGCTTCAGGGTCCTCAGGGCCGCGGCCCCGGCGCCCTCCCCAGGGGGCCATTTCCGGGGCCGGGCCAGGACAATGACCTGGATGCCGCTCTGGGAGGAGACGAAGCGCAGCACTTCCGGGGCAAAAAGCCCGGTGGAGAAGAAGATCTCCAGGCCCACCCCTTCCTGCTGGCACTCCTGGCGCACCTGGCCCAGCCAGAGGCGCTGCTCCTCCTGGAGGTCCGCCATGATCACCTCGCTGGTCCCGGGGTTCACGCCTCCCGGGGGCTCGGACAGGATGGCCATGAGCAGCAGGGAGACCTTGAGGCGCGCCGCCAGCTGGAGGGCGTAAGATGCCGCCCAGGCGCCCGGGGCTTGCAGGTCCACGGCCAAAAGCACCTTTTTCGACATTTCCCCTTATCTAAAGGCAGGACCCGTGCCAAGGCGGATATCAGCGGGAAATGCACGGAATATCAACTAGATAACCTGGGTGGACAAGGGCGGGGGACTAGGGGCGTGTTTCAATATGAAACGGGCCCGGGCGTGAACTTCGGGGGAAACTCACACCCTTCGCGGGGAATCGCGGTATTTCAATTTGAAATGGCGGGAGAGCAGGCCCGGGAGCCGCTGCCCTCGAGAATTTCTCTTGCTGCCAGGTTTTTATTGATTTGCCTCTAAGCCGCCGTAGAATATTTGGTTAGAATAAATTGGTGCGGACAACTCAGGTCCAAGATCTCCAGAACCGCTAACTCCAAAGGTGGAAGACATGTACAGGGTAGCCTTGGAAAATGACGACACGGTGATCCGCATCAAGCGGGAGCTGCTGGACCAGGCCGCGGTGGCCAAGCTCCTGGACCTGGTGAATCTGGCCGCGGTGCTGGAGAAAAGCAGGTTTGCGGGCGAGAAAGACAAGATCCAGGCCCGGATGCTGGGCTTCCCCACCGGAGTGACCCTGCTCCGGGACCCGGACCTCAACAAAGGCACCGCCTTCACCGAGGAAGAGCGGGAGGCCCTGGGCCTCCGGGGGCTGCTGCCGCCGGCGGTCCAATCCATGGAGGCCCAGGTGATGCGGGTGCTGGAGAATGTCCGCCGCAAACCCACCGACATCGAGAAATATATCTATATGATCGGCCTCCAGGACCGCCATAAAACGCTGTTTTACCGGGTGGTCATTGACCACCTCGAGGAGATGATGCCCATCATTTATACCCCCACCGTGGGCCAGGCCTGCCTGGAATACGGCCACATTTTCCGCCGGCCCCGGGGCGTCTTCATTTCCGCCAAGGACCGGGGGCGCATGCCGGAGTTGCTGCGCAACTGGCCCTATCGGGACATCCGCATCATCGTGGTCACCGACGGGGAGCGCATCCTGGGCCTGGGGGATTTGGGCGCGGACGGCATGGGCATCCCCGTGGGCAAGCTGGCCCTCTACACCGCCTGCGCCGGCATCCACCCCTCCCTCAGCCTGCCGGTGACCCTCGACGTGGGCACCGAAAACGAAGAGCTCCTCAACGACCCCCTGTATATCGGCCTGAAACAGCGGCGCCTCAGGGGCGCGGCCTACGATAATTTCCTGGAAGAGTTCATGGTGGCCGTGGCCGAGGTCTTCCCCAGGACCCTGGTGCAACTGGAAGATTTCGGCAACGTCAACGCCTTCCGGTTGCTGGAGCGCTACCGGGAGCGCCTCTGCCTCTTCGATGACGACATCCAGGGCACCGCGGCGGTGATCCTGGCGGGGCTCTACTCGGCTTTGCGCATTACCGGCGGCAAGCTGGGGGAGCAGACCATCCTGTTCGTGGGGGCCGGGGAGGCCGGACTGGGGGGCGCCGAGTTGATGGTCTCCGCCGCCGCCGCGGAAGGATTACCGCCGGACGCGGCCCGGCGGAACCTCTGGTTTGTGGATTCCCATGGCCTGGTGGTGAAAAGCCGCGGCGACCTGGGCGGCCGCAAGCTGGCCTACGCCCACGACCACGAGCCCCTCCATGACCTGGAGGCGGTGGTGGAAAAGCTGAGGCCCGCCGCCATTATCGGGGTTTCCGGGCAGCGGGGGGTGTTTACCCGCCCGGTGCTTTCCGCCATGGCCCGGGTCAATGAACGGCCCCTGGTTTTTCCCCTGTCCAACCCCACCTCCCGGGCCGAATGCACCGCACAGGAGGCCTATACCTGGACCGGGGGGCGGGCCATCGTGGCCACCGGCAGCCCCTTCGGGCCCGTGGACCTGGAGGGGAAGAGACTGGTGCCGGCCCAGGGAAATAATGTCTATATATTTCCGGGGGTGGGGCTGGGGGTCATCGCCTCCGGGGCCCGGCAGGTGATTGACGAGATGTTTTTGGCGGCCGCCCAGGCCCTGGCCCGGGAAGTGTCGGCGGAGGACCTGGCGGAGGGGCGCATTTTCCCGGCCCTGGCCAGGATCCGGGAAGTCTCGGCCGCCATTGCCGCCAAGGTGGCCGAAGTGGCCTACCAACGGGACCTGGCCACCAAACCGCAGCCCGAGGATATCCTGGCCTACATCAAGTCAATGATGTATGATCCCAGGTATCAAAGCTACGTGTAGTTTTTCTTACAGGACCAAAATATGCTAAACGTAGGTGGGAAGTACGTAAAACCAAAAATTAAAGCGTTATTTAATAGATTCCGCAGCGAATATACCTGCATTAGAAAGGCTAATCTCGCAAATTCCAACCCACTGTTGAGCGTACCGTGATAAGAAAATTTTCGGAGGGATGGTGAAGATTCAGGAATTTCCTGAGGATTTGCGGCCCCACCTCATCCCCGGGCCCAGCGGGGAGATGGTTTACCGCTGCCTGGAGTGCGGCGCCGAATACGGCCTGGAGGAGCTCCTCTACACCTGCCCCCGGTGCCGGGGGCTTTTCCTTCTTGAAGAAAAAAATGAGGCCCGGCTCAAGGAGCATCCCGGCGCCTTCTGGCGCCGCCTCTTCGATTACCGCCGGATGCTCAACGTCCCGGCCCTCAAGGGCATCTTCCTTTACTACGAGCTCATCGCCCCGGTCATCCCCCTGGAGCACATCATTTACCTGGGCGAGGGCCACACCCCCCAGGTGGCCGCCAACGAGGACCTCCAAGGCCGGGTGGGCGCGGCCTTCTACTTCAAGAACGACGGCCAGAACCCCAGCGCCTCCTTCAAGGACCGGGGCATGGCCGCGGCCCTGAGCTACATCAACTGCCTGGCCCGCCGGCCCGGCGCGGGCAAGGTCCTGGCCATCTGCGCCTCCACCGGCGACACCTCCGCGGCCGCGGCCCTTTATTCGTCCTACCTGGGCGGCAAGGTGGCCTCCGCGGTGCTCCTGCCCCATGGCAAGGTCACCCCCCAGCAGCTCTCCCAGCCTCTCGGCGCGGGCGCGAAGGTCCTGGAGATCCCCGGCGTCTTCGACGACTGCATGAAGGTGGTGGAGGCCCTGGCGGACAGATACCAGGTGGCGCTCCTCAACTCCAAGAATCCCTGGCGCCTCCGGGGCCAGGAGTCCTATGCCTTTGAGATCGCGCAAAGCTTCGACTATGACCTGACAAAAAAAGTGGTGGTGGTGCCCATCGGCAACGCCGGCAACCTCACCGCCATCCTCCAGGGGCTGCTGCGCCTGCATGACCTGAGAATTATCGAGACCCTGCCCCGGGTGGTGGGGGTGCAGTCCCACCATGCCGATCCAGTATTCCGCTACTATCTCCAGCCGGACAAGAGCAAGCGGGTCTTCACGCCGGTTAAAGTCAAGCCCAGCGTGGCCCAGGCGGCCATGATCGGCAACCCCGTGTCCATGCCCCGGGTCATCCGCCTGGTGGAGGAATACGCCCGCCGGGCCGGAGAGGCCGCGGTGGCGGTGGTCCAGGTCACGGAACAGGAGATCATGGACTCCATGCTCCTGGCCAACCGCTCAGGCCACATCGCCTGCACCCAGGGGGGCGAGTCCCTGGCGGGCTTCCGGGCCGCTCTAAAGGCCGGTCTGGTGGGGAAAGACGAGGTGGGGGTCCTGGACGCCACCGCCCACCACCTGAAGTTCGTGGGCTTCCAGCAGATGTACTTCGACAACGCCTTCCCGCCGGAGTTCGAGGTCACCCCCAAACCGGAATACGTCAATAAGCCCCAGCTCCTCACCCCCCGGCCCGGGGACCCCGCGGGCAAGACCGCGGACCTGGTGAACCAGATCGCCGCCCTCCTGGACCTGACGCCAAAGAAGGGTTAAGGAGCGCATGTCATCTCCCAACGCCCCAGAAAAAGCTGCCCCCCTGCCCACCCCCCTGGCGGACAACTATTGCTTTGTCTGTGGTAAGGACAATCCCAAGGGCTTTAAAATTAAGGTGCGCTACCTGGACTCGGAGCTGGCCGCGGAGACGGAACTCACCCTGCCCCGGGAATACCAGGGCTGGGCCCAGGTCATCCACGGCGGCATCCTGGCCACCCTCCTGGATGAGATGATGGCCCACGCGGTGTGGCGCTTCGCCGGCCCCGGCCTGACCCTGAGCCTGGAGGTGCGCTTCCACGCCCCCCTCCAACCCGGGGAAGCCATCAGAGTCCGGGGCGTGTTGCACCCCAAGGCCGGCAGCCGCCGCCTGGCCGAGGCGGAGATCAACCGCGTCGCCGACGGCGCCCGCATCGCCTCGGCCAAGAGCCGCTTTCTGTTGTTGGACAAGAAGGATTAAGGGCCGGATGGAGCCTTGACTGATGCTCCAGGTCGCGGTCCTCATAGTGGGCAGAACCAGGCAGCCCTTCATCCGGGAAGGCCTGGCTTTCTACCAGAAGCGCCTGAAGCCCTACCTTGACCTCACCTTAAAAAGCGTCCGGGAAGAAAAAGAGGCGGGGAATTTGACCGCAGAGGCCATGAAATCCCGGGAAGGAGGGCGCCTCATGGCCCAGGTGCCGCCCCGGTCCTGGATGGCGGCTCTGGATCCCCAGGGAAAGGAATTGACCTCGGAAGAATTCGCGGCCTGGCTCACGTGGCGGGAGCTGGAGGCCCGGCCCCTGGCCTTTTTGATCGGCGGCCACCTGGGCCTGAGCCCCGGGGTGCTGGCCGCGGCCCACGAAATCCTGGCCCTGTCCCGCCTGACCCTGACCCACGAGATGAGCCGCCTGGTCCTCCTGGAACAACTCTACCGGGCGGCCACCATCAAGGCGGGCCACCCTTACCACGTGTAGAAGTTAGTGGGGAGGGCCGGGGGAAGACGATTCCCCCGCACTCCCCCAATCACCTGCTCTCGCCCCTCACACCGCCTGGACTTCTTTCAGTCCCGGCACCTCTTTCATCAGGAGGCGCTCCACCCCCTGTTTCAGGGTCATCTGGGACATGGGGCAGCCTTTGCAGGCGCCGGTGAGGCGCACCTTCACCACCCCGTCCGTCACCTCCACCAGCTCGATATCCCCGCCGTCCCGCTGCAGCAGGGGACGGATCTTGGCCAGGGCTTGTTCCACCGCGGGTCTTAAATCTTGCACCGTTTTCCTCCAAACATGAAGTGAGTGAATGATAACCCCCTTGAGGGGCCTTGTAAAGGCCAACCACAGGTGGCGGTTGGCAGGTCGGGCGCCATTTCCTCACTCCCCCACCAGCAGCACCCCGGCGCCGTCGATGCGGCCGGCTTTGAGGAGGCCCAGGGCCTCATTGGCCTCCTCCAGGGGGAAGGACATGGTCTTGGTGACAATGGGAATTTCCGCCGCCAGCTCCAGCAGTTCCCGGCCGTCCCGGCGGGTGCTGGCGGTGACGGAGCGCACGGTCTTCTCGTAGTACAGATGTTTTTCATAGTCCAGGCTGGGGATGGCGCTCATATAGATGCCGGCCAAAGCCAGGGTGCCGCCCCGGTCCAGGAGCTTCAGGGCCTCGGGCACCAGGTCCCCCGCGGGCGCGAAGATGATGGCGCTGTCCAGGAGGGTGGAGGGCGTCTCCTGGATGTTGCCCGCCCAGGCCGCGCCCAAATCCTTGGCCAGCTTTTGGTGCCCCGGGCTGCGGGTAAAGACGTAGACCCGGCAGTGCCAGTGGCGGGCCACCTGGATGGCGAGGTGGGCCGAGGCTCCGAAGCCGATGAGGCCCAGGCGGCCTCCGGGCTTGATGTCGCTGAGACGCAGGGCCCGGTAGCCGATGATCCCTGCGCACAAAAGCGGCGCCGCGGCCTCGTCCGATAAGCCTTGGGGCAGGGGATAGACAAAGTCGGCATAGGCCGCGGCCAGCTCGGCATAACCGCCGTCCAGGTGCAGACCGGTGAACTGGGCCTCCGGGCAGAGGTTTTCCCGCCCGCTCTGGCAGAAAGAGCAGGAGCCGCAGGTGCGGCCCAGCCAGGCCAGACCCACCCGGTCCCCCGGCTTCAAGCCCTTAACCCCGGGTCCCAGCTCCGCCACCCGGCCCACCACCTGGTGGCCGGGGATGAGAGGCAGCCGTTGCAGGGCCAGTTCCCCCTCCACGGTATGCAGGTCCGTGTGGCAAAGACCGCAGACGTTCACCTGCACCAGAACCTGGCCCGGCCCCGGCGCGGGCGGGGGCAGGTCCGCCATTTTCAAGGGCTTTTCGGCAATTGGCCCGGGAAATTCCAGCAGCATGGCGCGCATGGGCTCACTCCTTAAATTCATCATAGCACACCCCGGCAAGGGAGAAAAATCCATAAGCAGCATCGGAGGTTGCCATTTCCGCGGCGGCACCTTATATTAATTTTAGTCGTTTACAATCCCCCCCCCATGAGGAGGCCATGGCCGAACCGACTCCCTCCAAAGCCCCCAGCCCCCTGTGGTACCTGCTGCCCCTGATGGTGGCCTTCCTGCTGTTCCAGTTTTACTTCGCCACCCAGCGCCAGTTTTCCGTGACCTACAGCGAATTCCGCCACCTGGTGGAGATCAAAGGGGTGGACGACCTCCAAATCAGCACCGACACCATCACCGGTCACCTTTTGCCCGGCGGGGTGGAATACCTGGCCAGCAGCCGCCATGACCCGGAACTTCCCAAGAAGCTGAAACAGCAGTTTGAGAAAGAACCGACCTTCACCACGGTGCGCCTGGAGGACCCGGACCTGGTGAAACTCCTGGAGGCCCACGGCCTCAAGTACCGGGCCATCCAGGAGAAGACCTGGCTCACGGGGCTCCTGTCCTGGGTCCTGCCCACCCTGCTGCTGGTGGGCATCTGGATTTATTTCTTCCGGCGCATCGCCGGCGGCGGGGCCGGGGGCCTGATGACCGTGGGCAAGAGCAAGGCCAAGCTCTACGTGGAGTCCGAAACCAAGGTCACCTTCCAGGACGTGGCCGGGGTAGAGGAAGCGGAAGACGAACTCAAGGAGATCATCGAATTTCTGAAGAATCCCGGCAAGTTTCAGGTCCTGGGGGGCAACATCCCCAAGGGCGTGCTGCTGGTGGGCCCCCCGGGCACGGGCAAGACCCTGTTGGCCCGGGCTGTGGCCGGGGAGGCGGGGGTGCCGTTCTTAAGCATCACCGGCTCCGACTTCGTGGAGATGTTCGTGGGGGTGGGCGCGGCCCGGGTGCGGGACCTCTTCGCCCAGGCCCAGGAGAAGGCCCCCTGCATCATTTTCATCGACGAGCTGGACGCGGTGGGCAAGGCCCGGGGCCTCAGCCCCCTGAGCGGCCAGGAGGAGCGGGAGAACACCCTGAACCAGCTCCTCTCGGAGATGGACGGCTTCGACACCCGCAAGGGGGTGATCATCATGGCCGCCACCAACCGGCCGGAGATCCTGGATCCGGCCCTCATCCGGCCGGGGCGCTTCGACCGCCACATCCTGGTGGACCGGCCGTCGCTCAAGGGCCGGGAAGACATTTTGGGCATCCACACCCGGCGCATCAAGCTCTCCCCGGAGGTGGATCTGCACGTCCTGGCGGCCCGCACCCCGGGCATGGTGGGGTCGGATTTGGCCAACATCGTCAACGAAGCGGCCCTGCTGGCGGCCCGCAAGAACAAGGCGGCGGTGGAGATGGAGGACTTCGAGGAGGCCATCGACCGGGTGGTGGCGGGTCTCGAGAAGCGCAACCGCCTGATGAACCCCCGGGAGAAGGAGATCGTCGCCTACCACGAGACCGGCCACGCCCTGGTGGCCGAGGCCCTGCCCACCACCGACAAGGTGCACCGGGTCTCCATCATCCCCCGGGGCATCGGCGCCCTGGGCTACACCATGCAGCTCCCCACGGAGGACCGCTACCTCATGACCAAGCACGAGCTGGAGGACCGCATGGCGGTGATGATGGGGGGCCGGGTGGCGGAGGAGCTTATCTTCCAGGAGGTCTCCACCGGGGCCCAGAACGACCTCTACCGGGCCACGGACATCGCCCGTTCCATGGTGCGGGAGTACGGCATGAGCGACAAGCTGGGGCCCATCACCTTTGAGCGGGAGCGGCGCCCCCTGTTCCTGGAGACGGTGATGCCCCCGGGACCCAAGGACTACAGCGAGTCCACCGCCAAGGAGATCGACCAGGAGGTGGCCCGCCTGGTGCAGCAGGCCCACCGCCGGGCCCGGGAAGTCCTGGAGGCCCGCCGCGCCGTCCTGGAAAAGGTGGCCAAGGCCCTGCTGGAAAAAGAGGTCCTGGAAGGGGACGAGCTGCGGGCCTTCCTCAACGACCGGTCCTCCAGCCCCCAGGCCTAGCCCCTAGCCGCCCCCAGGCCGCCTAGTGCGGCCCAAGCCCCTTGCAATAGAGATTCCATAATAGTCTACAATGGTCTCTGCCTCACTTAAGCGACCTGTCTTTGACGCGTTCTTCTCGGGGGAATCGGTATTCACTGCGAGCCACTGCCGCCCATGATACCGACGGGCAAAGTGAGCTCTCTCATATCCTGGCCTAGGCCCACGGCGGTTGGCCGTCTCCGGGTGGACCTTCGAGGGTGATGCGGGGGTCCCCGGACCGCACTTCCGGCTGCTGAGCCGGGTGATGCCCGATGGCTTCCTGTATCTTCACGGTGGACTCGGAGTACTCCGCATCGCCCTGGTGGATTTTGAATCTGGGAGAAGGTAATCGCTTGAAAGGAGCAATAAAATGAACAGCAAGCGGCAGGAGAGGAAATTAATGGGGCCGGCCATCCTTATTATGCTGGCTTTGCCCCTGATTTTTGGACGGCCGGCGCTGGCGGCCCAGGACCCGTAGCCCAAGCGCTTCGAGCATCCCCAGGGCACCGTGGTCATGTATCAGCCGCAGGTGGAGGATTATAAGGACGACATTATAACAGCCAGGGCCGCAGTGTCCAACTCAGGCGCCTGGAGGATTTCGCTGAAGATCCAGAATTCCACCGGGATTGGCGCCGGGTGAAGCTTGCGAATAAACAGGCTCTGGCGGCTATTATCAAGGAGCGGACCGGGGTCGCGGTCAATCCGGCAAGTCTCTTCGACATTCAGGTAAAGTGCATTCACGAATACAAACGGCAGCATTTGAACGGGCTGCACCTCATCACTCTGATTAATCGCCTGAAACGTCACCCAAAGGAGGATCTCACTCCCCGCACCTTTATCTTCGGGGGTAAGGCGGCGCCCGGCTATTTCATGGCCAAGCTGATCATCAAGCTCATCAATTCGGTGGCGGAAGTGGTGAACAAAGACCCCGAACTCAGGGACCGCCTTAAGGTGGTGTTTTTCCCCGATTTCAACGTAAAGAACGGCCAGCTCGTTTACCCTGCGGCTGACCTCTCGGAGCAAATCTCCACCGCCGGCAAGGAGGCCTCCGGCACCGGCAACATGAAGTTCGCCCTGAACGGCGCCCTCACCATCGGCACCCAGGACGGCGCCAACGGGGAGATCAGGGAGGAAGTGGGGCCGGAAAACTTCTTCCTCTTCGGGCTCGCGGCGCCGCAGGCGGCGGACTTAAAGGCCCGGGGCTACAATCCTCTGGGGTATTATGAGAGCGACCGGGAGCTGCGGGAAGTCCTAGACCTCATCAGTTCGGGATTTTTTCCCATGGCGACCACCAGCTCTTTCAGTCCCTGGTGGCCTCGCTCCTGTATCGGGACGAATTTCTGCTGTTGGCCGACTACCGGTCTTATGTGGACCGGACCGGAGCCATGCGAAGCTTTATTTTTCTTTCGGCCTCCTTTTGCTCCTGGCCTGGCTGGCGGACTTGATGGGGCTGGCCACCATCATCGGCGCCTTTGCCGCCGGATTGATTCTGGAAGAGCGGCATTTCCAGATTGAAGTGAAGCCCCTGGAGGGCGGGCCATCCATGGAATCTCTCCTGGCCCCCCTGGAGCAGCTCTTTGCCCCCCTGTTTTTCGTACTCCTGGGCTTTCAGGTGGATGTGACCTCCTTTACCGACCTCAAGGTCCTGGCCTTGGGCTTGCTGCTTGCCTTGGTGGCCATTTTCGGGAAGATGGCCGCCACCATGATCTTAAAGAGAGGCTTCCCCAAATCGGTGTCCAAAGGAATTTGTAGACCAGACCATTAGTGAGCTATTCCGCTTCCTCTGAATATGCTGTTATATAAATCTACGCCATAGCTGGTTTCCAGGGGCGCGGCTTCGATTATTTTGAAAGTGCGTTCTCCATCGGCTTGCCGTTCAGCGCGCAGGAAAATGGCGTTTGCCATTCTTTTGTCATAAAAACCATGGGCAAGTTCATACAGGTGCGTAACATAGAAGATTTTGATGCGTTTTTCCAATAAGGCGGAAATTATCTGCCGGGCAATTTCCGAGCCTTCCCTTTCGTTGGTCGCAGCAAACGATTCATTAAGCAATAGCAGGGAATTTGTGCTTACATTATCTGCGATATCGCTCATTCTGCTGAGCTCTTCATCCAGTTTGCCGCTACTCATGGTAACGTCTTCTTCCCGTTTGTAGTGTGTGAACAGGCCGTCGCAGATATTGGCACAGAAAGACTCCGCAGGCGCAAACATGCCGCATTGCATCATCAATTGCGCCAGTCCTATGCTCCGCAAAAAAGTTGATTTGCCGCCCTGGTTGGCACCGGTGATTATCACGAGGTCTTTATCATCAGCATCCACATCATTGCCCACAACTCTTTGTTTCAGGCTCAAAGCCAGACAGACATCGTACAATCCGTTAAAACGTTCTCTACGTTCGCCGGGAGCCACAGGCAGAGGAAAACATGTTGGCTCGCCCTTTTCCGCCAGGTAGCCATGCAAATTCAAGCACCCGATGTAAAACGCCATTTCGGTCTTCAACAAGTTAAAGAAACTGAGAATGTGATCAACGGATTGAGCGAGAGCATTGGCCACAAGGTTGATTCCCCTGGCTTTTAATTCGCCCAGGGCCCTGGCGCCCATTTCATCGCGAGGGGGGATTCGGAAGGTGAAACCGGGCGGTTTTCTGGGGAAAATCCGCGCCAGCCAACTCTGCTTTTGGTCTGATGATTGACGCAGCACATAATTGGTGCCCTTATTGCCTTTGCCCAATTCGGCAGCCATCAATACCCCGTTTCGGAATTTCAACTCCTTGAGATGATTTTGGATGGTGGCGAAATATTCATCACTTAGTTCTCTCTTGAGCATCTCAAATAAAGTTGTAAAGCCAACTGATTCGAATTTATCGGCGTGATCTTCGGCCATATTCTTAAGTTTTTTGAGAAAGACTATCAAAGTTTGCATCATTGCTACCGAAGTGGATAGTATCGAACTGGGACTGGCGTGGCTGCCAAAGAACCAATAATAATGTTTGTTCTTGCTTTCGATTGACTCTACCGCAAGATCGTAAATATCTTTGGCAATCAAGGGATTTTTCAGGCAATCCTTAAGGATATCTTGACGATAGAATATGGTGTCCAGATCGCTTAAACTTGATAAAACAGTTTTCCTTGCCACTTCAAATATAAAGTTGTCGCCCCGCGCCATGGCATTGAACAGTGTGTTTAATTCCAGGTCTTGGGTCAAGGCCGGTTCATTTAACGGCAATTCCCGCTGGAGGTCAAGATCACGATCTCTATACATGAGAAAAGCCTTCATGATTTTAAGCGCTCCTTCAAATAATCGTAGGTTAGCCGGTATTTTTCAGCAATTGATAGCGCATAGGCAAGTCCGTCAGCAGGACTTCTGACAATTTTGTAGGTTCTCAAGGCCGGATTTTCGGGAACTACCGTACTGACCATGCTTACGGTTTTCTCACTTAAGGATGCCAATTCGACTATAAATGTTACAAAAACGCACAGCAGATCAAGCTCTATTATTTTTTCCATTATTTTTTTGCCTAAGAAAACCGCGTCCTTTAACGTCGTGGAAGTGAAGATTTCATTCATTATGATGATACTGTTTGGTGTTGCTTGGTCCAGAATATCATAGATTCTAACCAGGTCGTCCTGCAATTTGCCTCTGAGATTATTGATTTTTTCTTCCTTTTCAAAATGCGTAAAGACCCTGTCGAACATGAAGAGTCGCGCTTCTTTGCCTGGCACGGGACAGCCCAAGCTGGCCAGATAATGCAACTGTCCGAAGGTGCGGGCGAAGGTGGTTTTGCCGCCCTGGTTGGGACCAGATACCACAAATATGCGCTCCTTGTCTTTCAGGTAAAAATCATTGCAGACAATAGACGAGTTCTCGTTGATGAGCTTATGGGCCAGGGCTAAATCAAATCCTTCATAATCATAAACTTCCTTGGATTCCATGGAAATTTGCGGATAACAAAATTTCAATCCTGCTTGTCTTAATTTGGCAAGATACTCCAAGTAAGCGACATAAAATTGTATTTCGCGGTCGAAAACACCTATGGTTTCATCTAGATAATTGGCGTTTCTCGCACAGTAATCATCCAGGTTTGAAAATATGTCGGGATACAATTTGGTTACGAAATCCAGCACCCGCGCTTCCACATGGTTCATGGAGATCCCGTCCGAAAATTCAGCCTGATAATCTTTCACTGCTCCCTGTTTGAATTTCTCGAAGGTTTCCTCCACCTCGACGCTGTAATCAATTCCAGGTTCGTATTTGCGAACCTGGACACTGTCACCCTTTATAAGCAGACTGTATTTTACCGAACCTAAATCATCTAGCAGCTTTTTCGTTTCTGTCAGGAGCGACGTAAAATGGATGGATTCGGCATAATTCGCCAAATATTCCCGGAAGGCCAAAAAGCCGCGGGATTTTAATTCTATCAGAGATAAATCATGCGCCAGGCAATTAACAGCATCGCAATAAATTGAAATTGCGTCCAAAAACATTCTTTCTTTTTGATATTTGTAATAAAGCTTATCTGCGAGAGTAAGATGTGTGCGCATTGCGCGCATTTTTTCCGCAAATGAGGTTATAATATCAAACAGAACCTTATTTTCTAGGTCTCGCATTATTTCTTGGCGATAATTGATCGCCTTAATATCGCCCAAGGAAGTGTAAAAAAAGGGTTTTAAATTATATTCCTGCCTGCCTGCCACGATGGCTTCTATAACCTGATCAAGATTTAGATCAAGAAAAAAGACGGGCGCTTCAATGGCTTCAGTTTTAATTCTGTCTTCAGTTTTTTCAAATAATATGCTGTAAAAAGCCATGTGACAGAGATATCCTTTGTATTCTTAAGACCTTTTCTCAAGGATTCTGACCAGATTTTGCACCTGGATTTTGGCCGGCCTCGGGCGCGTTTTCTCCAGATCCAGATCATTCATAGCGGCGACTCCGCCTCCGGGCAGAAATGCACAAAAGGCCGTCCGGTGAACGGATGGGGTTGCACTAACGCCGGTGTCTCATAGACCGCTTCCAGCACTTCCGGAGTGCAGACTGCGGAGGTTTATAGGCTAACAGGGCAGTGATTCCTGAGACCGCCAGCATGGCGCTGACGGCCAGCGCTAATCTGAGTCGGTGCGGCTTCAGACAATGAAGCAGGCGCAGGTATAAACGCAGGTCATAGATCATTGTGGCAAGACTCTTAGTGGTGTAAGGTCTTCCACGGGTCATTAAATTCTCAACCCCAGCCGACAGACAATGAACTGGAGGATATCAGGAAACACTACCGCACGATGAGCACGCTGCACGGGGCGTGGCGGCTCACCTTTTCGGCGGTGGTGCCCAGGAACCTGGCCCATACCTCCGAAAGTCCGGTGTGGCCCACCAGGATCAAATCAAATTTGCCCTCTTTGGCCACTTCCACGATGGTTTTGGCGGGATGGCCGATGCGAATCTCGGTTTTCAGTTCAACCCCGGCCTCTTGTGCTCGTGCCCGCGCTCCATTCAGAATCTCCTCGAAATGCTGGTAGCCGAAGGCCTTCTCCTCCATAACCTCATCCATGGTGCCGGCAAAACGAGGCATTTTTTCCTGAACCGCCAGGGCCCAAAGTTGCGCCTGGTGAAGCTTGACCAGGTTAATTCCGGCCTCTAGCCCCTTCTTGGCACCTTCCGAGCCGTCGTAGGCCAACAAGATTTTTTTATACATTTCGCACCTCCTATGAGTGTTCCAGCATAGCCATGACTCGCTTTTATCAGCGGCGCACATAGCACATTTCCCTGGAGATCAAGGAAAAGCAGGGAATGGCGCCAAGCTGCACTAATACGGAAAAAATAATGAGGGCGGTTAGCGAGTATTCATATAGAATCCCCAGAATGACGCTTCCCAGGAGCCAGAAAAGTCCGAAGACCGCCTGGGAAATACCGAAGGCGGAAGCCCGGCGGTTCTTGGGGATCATTTCCGCCAGGGCCGCCTTGATCACCGATTCCTGGGCCCCCATGCCCACCCCCCAGAGGATCATCCCCAGAAAGACCAACGGCGCGCCCCCGAGGAAAACCAGGGGGGCAAAAGCCGCGGATATCAGGGCCGCGGCAATGAGCACGGAGACGCCCAAGCGGTCGAAAAGGCGCCCCATGATTAAGGCAGCCGCCCCGTCCACCCCCATGGCCACGGCATAGGAGACGGCAATAAGATCGGGGGTCAGGACCTTAGCCTGGTGGAAATGATAGGCGATGAGCGGGAAATCGGCGAAGCCGGCGCCGATCAAGGCCGTGGCGGCGGTATAAAGCCAGAAGGGGCGCCAGGGCAGCCCCTCGGTCTCCAGTTTGGGGACGCTCACCTCCAGATGCTGGGGATGGGGATAAATGAAAGAGGCGGAGACGAGCACCAGCACCGACAGGATCGCCGAGACCAGCAAGGCGGCGAAACCGGTGCGGTAATCTCCTTTAAAATACAGCACCGCGGCAACCAGGAGGGGGCCGATCATGGCCCCCGTCTGGTCCATGGCTTCATGGAAGCCGAATCCCCAACCGTGCCCAGTTTGCGAAGTGGCATGGGACAGCATGGCATCCCGGGCCGGGTTGCGGATGGCCCGGCCCACCCGTTCCAGCAGGATCAGGATCGCCGCCACTTCCCAGCGCCAGGCCAGGGCCAGGGCCGGCACGGCAAACATCTGCATGCCGTAGCCGAGGTAGGTTATGGGCCAGTACTGCTTGGTGCGGTCCGCCAGGGAACCCGAGACGAAGCGCACCGCATAGCCCAGAAATTCTCCCAATCCCGCCACCGTGGACACCACCAGGGCGCCGGCCCCCAGAACCCCCAGGAACGGCCCGGTGATGGTGCGGGCCCCTTCATGGGTCATGTCGCTGAACAGGCTGACGAGGCCCACCAGCAGGATGAACTTCCAGGCGGCGCCGGTGGTGAGGTTTTTAGCTTCCACGCCTTTCCCCCATTTTTCAGGTCGCTTAACGACTCCGGATCAAAATTTCCGGAACAAGCTCTTCCATCATTGCCCCTCGTTCGAAAATCCGGACTACCGAGCTTTCCGAGACCACCACGGCCAGGGCCTGCGTTTCTCTGGTCATGGAGGCGGCGGCCATATGGCGGGAGCCCAATCCCATCAGCAAGTTGATACCTTCAGCCGAGGCATTGAGATAGCGGCAGGCTGAAAGTATGATGCCATCGTCGGAAACCACAAAGGCGCCGTCCAGCCTGGCCAGTTCCTTCACGGTCTCCCGCATATCGGCATGATCGATGCTCTTCAAAGGCTCCGGATGCCCCAGCAAGGGATCGTAAATCAGGCATTTGGAGCGTTTCAGCACTTCTTCGGAATCAAACACCATGAAGATGGTGCCGACCTTTCTTCCCCCTCTCCCTTCATGGGCGATTTCCAGGGCCAGGGTCAGGACGCTTTCCAGGACAGGCCGGCTGGCGCTTCCTCTCAAGGAGCAGAGTTTGTCCAACAGGGGGGCGGTGAGTAACATCAATGAAACCTCTTTGCAAACCGGCTGATATCAATTTCATATTGAAATGAAACAAACTAAACACATAATTATTTGGTTTTATGCTTATTTTTAACCGGCATCTGAAAAGCGAAAACCGCGCCAATCGGTCCGCTGTCAATCTTCCGGCGCATGTAGAAAATGTTCGGCAGAGCCGTTAAAAGCCTGCTCCGGCACTTTCCCCAGGTGGACTTCCCGGGGATGGAAAAAGACCTGGGCAATAATGGTGGGGATTATCGCTGAGCCGATCACCACCGCTACCAGGACGGAATATTGCCCCTGATCGATGAAGCCGTTGTTGTAGCCATAAAGGGCCGAAATGCTGCCGAAAGTAAGGCCGGTGGCCATCAGCAGGGTAGTGTAGTTGGTCTCTCGAGCCGGTATCCGGAAGAGGCGGCACAGGGGCCAAACCCCAATGACTTTGGTGGCCATTTTGACCAACAGGAGGATGACAAGCAGCCCTAAACCCGCAATCAAGGCCCGCATGGAGACCAGGGTGCCGGCCTTGATAAAGAAAAATGGGGTCAGCAAAGCGAAGGCGGTGGACCGCATGCGATAAATTAGGACTTTGTCGTGTACGAAGATGCCCGCCACCACCATGCCGAAAAGGTAGGCGGGCAGCACCGCCTCGCTGCGGGCGGTGACGGCCAGGCCACCCAGGGCCAGAAGGATCACAAAGATAAACTTGATCTCCGGTTCGCTGACCCGCCCGCCCCACAGGGAGAACACCATGCGGCTGATGTCGGGCAGCAAGATCAGGGCCACGATAGTGACCACCGCAAAAATCCCCAGCCAGATGTCATATTCGGCAAAGATCAAACCCAGGGCCAGGACTGTGCCCAAATCGGTAATAAAGCAGGCGGACAGGATGAGTTTGCCCAGTTCGGTTTCATTCAATCCGGTTTCCACCATGACGGCATAGACCACCGCCATAGAAGTGGTGGATAGGGCGATGCCGGCGATCTGGGCGGCTTGCAAACTCCAACCGGTGATATAGTAAGTAAACCCCACGGCTCCCAGGAAGGGAAACAGGAATGACACGATGCCGATAACCAGGCTGGGCTTTAGCTGGCGGCGGAAGGCTTCCGGTTCGATCTCGGCCCCGGCCAGAAAGGTCAAAATTATTGAGCCGAAACCGGCCAGGAAATTGATCCAGGAAGTGGACTGGAAAATGGCGGAGCCGAAGTAGGCGCCGAAGTTGCCGGCGACAAACCCCAGGAAAATTTCCATTAAGGCTACGGAAATGCCGAGGCGGATGGACAGGAGGCTGGCGAGGAAGGCCACTCCCACCCAGGCCGCCGCGGTATACCACACTTGCTCCAAGGTTTCCTCCTTGGCGACCATGGGGCAGGCGGCAACACAAAAAAAGCCCCTGATCGCCTTAATTCGATCAGGAGCCATTAGCTTACGCGGTTAGAAGGAAATCTCCTCCGGGCGGACTCCATCGCCAATTTCTAGAATAAATCCTTAACTTACCTAATGCAAGGATTTTTTCCCCGCTATCTCATGTTGAGGGCCAGGGTTTGCTGCCTATGAATAATTTGAGATATTTTTCACTAATTCCTGCTTGACATCCGTTTAAAAAAGCCTCAAGATATATTTCACAATTAAAAAGGCGATGAAGTCCGCCTTAAGGGCTCCGCCCTCGTGGCGTGAGGCTGATGACTTCTGTCCTTCCGGGCAGAAGTCTTTTTTTGGGGCTCGGCTCGGGCTCAAAGACCGGGAGAATCAAGCAGAGGGCTTGGGCTGAAGCCTCGACAGTTATTTTATTACCGCTGAAGGAGGGTAAGAGATGAGTATCGTTAACTTTGCGCTGGTGTGTGGCATGGCGGGGGTGGCCTATAGTTTGATCACCATTTATTGGGTCCTCAAAAAGGACACCGGCACCGCTCGGATGCAGGAGATCAATGCCGCGGTGTTGGAGGGGGGCAATGCCTTCCTGAACCGGGAATACAAGACCGCCGGCTTGGTAGGAGCGGTAATTTTTGTGCTGCTCTTCGGCTTGGGCAAGTATGTGGCCATCGGCTTTCTCATCGGCGCCATCGGTTCGGCCACCTGCGGTTGGATCGGCATGCAGGTGGCCATTCGCAGCAACGTCCGGGTGGCCCAGGCTGCTTACGCCGGCATGGCTCAGGCCTTGGCGGTGGCCTTCCGGGGCGGCTCGGTCACCGGCCTGCTGGTGGTGGGCCTGGCGCTGATCTCCGTAGCCGCTTATTTTCAGGCGGTTACGACCCTTGATCCAGAGCATGCCATGTACGACCTGGTGGGGCTGGGCTTCGGCTGCTCCCTGATCTCGGTCTTCGCCCGGGTGGGGGGCGGCATTTACACCAAGGCCGCGGACGTGGGCGCCGACATAGTGGGCAAGGTGGAAGCTGAAATCCCTGAAGACGATCCCCGCAACCCCGCGGTGATCGCCGACAACGTGGGGGACAACGTGGGCGACTGCGCCGGCATGGCCGCGGACCTCTACGAGACCTACGTGGTCACGGTGGTGGCCTCCATGTTGCTGGCCCACACGGTTTATGGCCACGACAAACCCATGGCCGTCCTGTTTCCCATGCTCATCGGCGGCGTTTCCATCCTGGCCTCGGTTATCGGCACCTTTTTCGTCAAACTGGGAAAGTCCCAGTATATTATGGGGGCCCTCTATAAAGGATTTGCCTCTTCGGGCATCCTGGCGGCCATCGGCTTCTATCCCCTGGCCAACAGGTTCATGGCCGACGTCGCCGCCAAGGACGGTTTCATCATTCCTTCCTTTAACGTCTTCCTCCTGGCGGTCATCGGCGTGCTCCTCACCTTCCTCATCGTCATGATCACCGAGTACTACACCTCCAAGAGCTTCGCCCCGGTGAAATCCATTGCCCTGGCCTCCACCACCGGGCACGGCACCAATATCATCCAGGGCCTGGCTATTTCCATGAAAGCGACGGCTCTGCCGGTGTTTGTGATTGTCGCCGCCATCATGGCCGCCTTCCACCTGGGGGGCGGCTTTGCGCATGTCACTTCCGGGCTCTATGCCATCTCCCTGTCGGCCGTGGCCATGCTTTCCATGACCGGCATCGTGGTGGCCATTGACTCCTACGGGCCCATCACCGACAATGCCGGCGGCATCGCCGAAATGGCCCCCCTGCCTCCGGAAATCCGGGCCACCACCGACCCCCTGGATGCAGTGGGCAACACCACCAAGGCGGTGACCAAGGGGTATGCCATCGGCTCGGCCGCGGTGGCGGCGCTGGTGCTCTTTGCCGAGTACTCCCGCTCCTTCCCAGGCGGGCTGAGCTTTGAACTATCCGATCCCCGGGTGCTGGCCGGTCTGTTCATCGGCGGACTGTTGCCCTACATCTTCTCGGCCCTGTGCATGGAGGCGGTGGGCAAGGCCGCCGGCGGGGTGGTGGAGGAAGTGCGCCGCCAGTTCCGGGAAATCCCAGGTCTGATGGAAGGCACGGCCAAGGCCCAATACGGGGCCTGTGTGGACATCGTCACCAAGGCGGCCTTAAAACAGATGATGGCCCCTGCGGCTATTCCGGTTTTTGCCCCCATCATCGTGGGCTTCACCCCGGGCTTGGGGCCGGTGGCTTTAGGGGGCATGCTCATCGGCACCATCGTCACCGGGCTGTTCGTGGCCGTTTCCATGACCTCCGGCGGCGCCGCCTGGGACAACGCCAAGAAGGCTATTGAAGACGGTCTCTACGGCGGGAAGGGCTCGGAGGCCCATAAAGCCGCGGTCACCGGCGATACCGTGGGCGACCCCTATAAGGATACCGCCGGACCCGCCATCAACCCCATGATCAAGGTGGTGAATATCGTGGCCCTGCTCCTGGTGCCTCTGCTTTTGAAATGACCGGGGCGCCCTGCCAGCCAAGCGCCGGTTGCCGACGGGCAGGCGGCGTTTGGCAACTTTGCCCGAATACCACCCAAAAGGAAGAATCCCCAGAAATTGGGATAATTTTCACAATAATTGACACAAGGGTATAAAGGGCGCAGAATATATTTTGAAAAGGCGATGAAGTCCGCCACAACCGCCCCGCCCGGTGAGCGTGGGACAATGACTTCTGTCCGATGGGCAGAAGTCATTTTTTTCTGCCTGACACACTTCCAAAAAGGGGGGACCGCCAGGAAAGAAGAGGAGGACATCATCCGGAAAAGGAACTGACCCGCCTTGGGTAGAATACCACCCAAAGATGGCCACAATGAGCCCGGGAAAATTCAAGACGTTAATGGAGGAAGGAAATTGGCAGCTACCGTCATAAACCTCACAGAAAGAAGTGGCCAACATCTTATCCGAGGATCAAGAAAGGGGTCCGACCATGGGAAAGGTTATCGAGCTCCGCCTGACCAAAAAGGCAATTTACCGGGCCGCTGAAAAAGAAATGAAAAGGATATACCGGCTCTCGGCCGGTGGCAGTGACCCGATCATCGATGACGCCTCCCGGGAAATGTTTGAAAGAGGCGAAATAGACGAAGTAAGATGGAGGGATTGGAACACTTACTGTGCGATGCTCTTACGTAATATTGCCAACAATGACTTACAAAAGTGATGATGTTGATAAGCTTAACTAAAAGAATATCTGTGCGGTCACGTTTGCCTGATAACTATCCGCCTCATACAAACAATATCAGGCAATAGTATTAAGCATAGGCTTTGCAAGCGCGGTAACAAACTAAGAGCTTGTTCCACTTAAGATTTCCTCTCTCCTCTGAGCCCACCGGAGGGGAGGGGGAGCCGGGGTGAGGGGGGAAAACGACCGTCCGTCACCCTCCCCCTCACCCTGGCCTTTTTTTGCCATGGGACCCATGGGAAGAAACTAAGTTACTGAGGTCCAGGAAGGTTGGTTTGCATTCTGTTTCCGGTGGGCATTGGTTGATTTATAAGAAATTACTATTTCAACATGATTGAGTGCATCTTTTGTGAAATTTTAAAGAAACAAACTACAACCCGAATTTTATATGAAGATGAGTCGGTCATGGCTTTTTCGGATAGTAATCCCCTGGCGCCGGTTCATGTGTTGATAATTCCTAAAAGGCACATTGCCAGTGTTACCGAGGTTGCCACCGAAGACGAACTCCTGATGGGACATCTTATCCTGGTGGCCAAGAGACTTGCAGAGAAATTGGGTATTTGCGGGGATGGTTACAAATTGCTGATCCGGGCCGGCAGCCATGGAGGCCAGGAAGTGAGCCACCTGCACCTGCACTTGATCGGCGGCGCCCCTTTGTTAGAAGATATCCGGCCCTGGGCCGGATGACCTGAATGGTCTCTCCCATTTTTAAGTCCGTGAGGAGAAATATGAACCTTCGCCGCCTGGTCTTGGATGTGGACAAGGCCATCAAGCGTCCCTCTCTCATCGAGTTGGCTCAGGCCATAGACAGCAGTGACGGAGTCGAGGCCTTTAATATTACGGTGGAAGAAATCGACATCGAGACGGTGGGCATGATCATCACGATCGAGGGAGAAAATCTTGATTATGACAAAATCGCCAAAGCCATTGAGAATACCGGGGCGGTGGTTCACAGCATCGACCAGGTGGCCGCCGGCGGTCGCTTGATTGAATGCATTTATCCGCGGCGACAATCCCGCTGACCATGCCGGGTCTTTTTGCCAAAAATCGGCTTGATCTCGTGGCCGGTCTCTGCGACGGCATTCTCACCGCCCTTATCCTGGCTGGCGGCAGCTTGTTTCATCCTGAGTCTTCCATGAGCTTGGGCCTGTCTTTGCGGGTAGCGGTCGCAGCTGCGGCTTCGGGGGCCTTTATCTTTTTTGTGGCCCATTATGCCGAACTTCGCAGTGAATTGGTGCATGCCGAGCGACAACTCAACCTCCTCTCACCGGGGCGTTTCGCCACCACGCGGCTGGGTCGGGCCGTCCTGCGGGAATCATTTGTCGGGGCCATGATTGCCAGTATTTGCACCTTCATCGGGGCGCTCATTCCGATGTTGGCAAGTATGATCCCCACTGCCCCGGCCTGGCTCGGGGCCGCCGTAGCCATCGCCGCACTGGGGTTGCTGGGGTTCCTCCTGGGACGGGCCGTCTACGGCAAGCCGACGCGCTGGGCCCTTGGCTTGGCCGTAGCCGGCGTCATTGTCGCTTACATCGGCATGAAACTGAGAATAGTTTGATCGCCAGGGCGCATAGCAAAAAGACCAGGGGAACTCTACAAACATATTTCTTTGTTGCTTTTGGGCAATCTAAGCCTTTCTTGAGCCGGCTATCTAATATCCCGAAGGAGGCTAAACATGACCCGAATCATCCTGGCGCGGCACGGCAACACTCCCTGGAACAAAGACAAGATCTTTCGGGGCTCCAAGGATGTTCCCCTGGACGACCAGGGGCGGGAAGAAGCCCGAGCCCTGGCGGAATGGCTGAAGGACGAAGCCATCCATGCCGCCTATACCTCTCCCCTTTCCCGCTCGCGGGACACGGCGCTGGCCATCGCCCGCCACCATGATCTGGAGGTGCTTGACTTGCCCGGCCTGGCCGACCTGTGCTACGGTGACTGGGAAGGGGTGCCCCTGAAGGAGGTCAAGGTCAAGTATGCCGACCTCTACCGCCAGTGGGAAGCGGCCCCCCATACCGTGCGCTTTCCCAATGGCGAAACCCTGGAAGAATTGCGCACCCGCGGCCTGGCGGCGGTGGAAAATGCGGCGGCGCGCCACCCGGACCAGACGGTGCTGCTGGTGGGCCATCGGGCCGTGAACAAGGTCATCATCGCCGGCTTACTCGGCCTGGACAATTCCCACTTTTGGCGCATCGCCCAGGACACCACCTGCATCAACCGCTTCCACCTGGTGGAAGACCCCCAGTGGGTGGGAAAGACCTGGTATATCATCTCCATGAACGATGCCTGCCACCTGCGGGGCATGAAGCGCGGCGCGTTTGTGGATTTTTAATATGGGGCAGGAACTTGGGGTCAAACCGGCATAACTATGAGGTTCTACTGCCCCCGCTGTTGGCAGGACTTTGGTCAGGATGTGGCGAAATGCCCCCATTGCGGCCTGGATATCGAGGAATTCTGGAAGTCCAGGGACTACGTGGAGAAATTGCTTGTCGCCCTGGAACATCCGGAAAAGGAAACCCCCATCCGGGCAGCCTGGCTGCTGGGGCAACTCAGGGATGAACGGGCGGTCGAGCCCTTGATTGAGTTGGTCAAAAAGACTGACGATGTCTATCTCGCCCGGGCGGCAGTCCAGGCCCTGGGTGAGCTCGACACCCCGGAAGCCCGCCAATTCCTGGGCACCCTCAGCCATCACCAGGCCAAGATGGTGAGAGATGAAGTCCAACGTATATTATCCGGGCGGAACTCCGCCCGCCTATCATCCGACGAACGAGAGGAGCAACTATGAGTGATAAAATCGTGTCCGTCCGGGCGATGGAAATCCTGGATTCCCGGGGTAACCCCACTCTTAGGGCCTATGTTGGCCTGAACAGCGGCATCATCGCATCCGCGTCCGTACCTTCCGGCGCTTCCACCGGCGAAAACGAAGCCGTGGAGTTGCGGGATGGGGATAAGAATCGCTACGGCGGCAAGGGCGTATCGAAGGCAGTGGAAAACGTCAACACGGTCATTGCCTCCCGGGTCGTCGGCCAGGACCCCACCCGCCAGGCGGAGATCGACCGTCTGATGATCGAGCTGGACGGCACTCCCAACAAAGGCAAGCTGGGGGCCAACGCCATCCTGGGGGTGTCCATGGCCGTGGCCCGGGCCGCGGCCTTAAGCTCCGGTCTGCCTCTTTACGCCTACCTGGGAGGCCCCGGCGCGGTGCGCCTGCCCATGCCCCAGATGAACGTCATTAATGGCGGCAAGCATGCCGACAACAGCATCGACTTCCAGGAATTTATGATTATGCCCATCGGGGCTCCCACGTTCACCGAAGCCTTGCGCTACTGTTCCGAGACCTTTCATGCCCTGAAAAAGATCCTGGCGAAGAAGGGGTACGCCACCAGCGTGGGCGACGAGGGCGGGTTTGCCCCGAACTTAAAAAGCAATGAGGAAGCCTGCGAGGTGATCCTGGAGGGCATCTCCGCCGCGGGCTACCAGCCGGGCACGGATGTGGCCATTGCCCTGGACCCCGCGGCCAGTTCGTTTTTCGAAGAGGGGGTCTATAATCTCAGGAAATCCAAACAGGGCCAGAAGATCAGCGCCGAGATGGTGGACCTCTATGAAGCCTGGGTAGAAAAATACCCCATCGTCTCCATTGAAGACGGCCTGGCGGAAAATGATTGGCAGGGCTTCAAGGAACTTACCGTGGCATTGGGGGATAAGATTCAGATCGTAGGGGATGACAACTATGTGACCAATCCCCGATTCATCGCTCGGGGGATTGCCGAAAAATCTACCAACGCCGTGCTCATCAAGCTCAACCAGATCGGCACCGTGACCGAGACCATGGAGGCCATCCATCTGTGTCGTCAGGCGGGTTGGGGCTTCGTCATTTCTCATCGCTCCGGGGAGACCGAAGACCCCTTTATCGCCGACTTCGCGGTGGCCATGGGCGGGGGCCAGCTCAAGACCGGTTCGGTGTGCCGCAGCGAGCGCATCGCCAAGTATAACCGGCTCCTGGAAATCGAGGCCGAACTCGGCAAGGCGGCGGTTTTCAGCAACCCCTTGCAAAAGGTCTGACGAGAAGCAGGTGGCAACACCGATCGATGAGGTTCATCGCCTCATCTGCGAGTTGGAAACTCTGCGCAGAGGAGAGGGAGCGGTTGCCTCCCTAGTCGCCTTGGGACCCGTTGCCATTGAGCCATTAAGCCAATATCTTCTGGAAGGCAAGCCGAGCAAGGTCTTCCAACCGCGGCTTTGGGCGGTGAAGGCGCTGGCAGGCCTGCGGGCCCGAGAGGTCCTTGTTGCCTACCTGCTCCAAGAAAGGGAAATTGCCGATCCGCAGGAGCGCTTCGGTGAAGAAGCCGTAGCCAGCGCCGCGGCTAGGTCCCTGGCGGCCTGGCCGGATGAAGATACTCGCCGGTTCCTCCTTGAGCTCTCGGAACGTCGCCTGCTCAATGGCCTGATCGATGCCCTGGCGGAATTCAAGACCCCTGAGGCCATCCCTTACTTCGATCGCGCCCTGGAGGACGACTTTTACCGGCCCGCGGCGGAAAACGCCTTTCTGAAGCTGGGGGTCATGGCTGGCGACGCCCTGTCGCAGTCGGCGTTGACGCCGAAGCCGAATCCGTCCATGGAGACTCCGGGAAGCCTGGAACGAAGACGCTCCGCGGTCCGACTGTTAAATATCATGGGCATTTCTGCCGCGCATTGGCAAATCCTCCGCAGTTTGCTCCATGACTCGGATGCGGAACTCGTCGTGGAGACCTCGAAGCTGGGGCTAAGGTACGGCTCTGAAGAGGACCGGGGTATGATGGCCCAACGGTTAATGGAGCTCTTATCTTCAGCTTCATGGCATCTGCGGAAAGATATCGAGGAGAACCTGGTCGCCTTAAAGCGTGAGGTTGCCGGCCAGATCGAGGAGGAAATCGTCCAACGCCTGGAGCAGTCAGAAGAAGTCCGCACCCATGATGTGCGCCTGCGGGTCTTGCTCAGGGTGAAGCGTCGCTGGGACCGGAACGTCCGTATCCCGCCGGGCCGAGGTGAATGAGGTCGAGCATGGCCCTCAGACCCTGCCTTTATCGGAAGCAGCGGGCGATGGAAGATGAGGCCGAGGTCGAAATCGTCTGCCTCGCCGGCGGCAATCATCGCCTGGGGATCACGGGGAGTGATCTGAAGTACCTGGAGGACGTCTGCGGTCAGTGCCCGATTCCGGACGCTTTAACCGATGAAGCGGGGGCCTGTCTCTACCTCCTCCCCATCAGGATCTTCGGGGAGGTTGAGATCGAAACCCTCTACCACTGTCGTTGGCTTTACCGGCTCAATCCGCAGCGGGCCGACAAGTTACTCTCCCTGCATTTCCCCAAAGCCTGCGAATGGTGGTTTCCACATCCCATAATATTTCTGCCACCGGGAACGGAGTGGCACACTAATCGGGCCCGGGGCCTTTACCTGGGGGAAATCGAAGAGCCGACGCCGCCGCCATGGTATTGGGATTTGCCAAGCCATCTTGAACCGCGACCCGGGTGGCGTCGGCTCCTATCCTGGATAGCAAAAAAAGTAATGTGAGGCCTATGGCGACGGGCCGGAGTGGCCGCCTTGAACCCATTGCCCGATCATGTAAGGCCGGAACCTTAAGTCATGCAATTGAGGGAAAATTTTAAACGCGGCATCGAAACGACCCTGGCCGTCCTGGACGAAGCTCTCTGCGAGTTTGAAGAATGGGCCAACGGGCGGGAAAGACGCTCGGTGTTCTACTCGGAGAAGAATACGCTTTCAGACGCGCAACGGGATGCGATTCTCTCTGAAGTCGGCGGGATGCGGGAAATGCTCCGGGAATTGCAGGATGATCTGGGTCTGGAAGGCAGGGTGCGCGGCGGCGCCAACGACATCTGGGGGAAGTGCGCAGTCCTCGCGGTTAACCTGGAGGAACTGAAAGGCAAGCATTTGGCCCGGTACGGCAACCCGCCGCCGGAGCTCGTTAAGCACCTGGACCCCCGAATCAAGCGGCTGATAGTATCAGTCAACCGCATTTTCCGATTAGTGGATAAGAGCAGGATAGGATTTTAGAGGCTCCCAATAACAACTTCACTCCCCTTATGTTTTTCCGTCATCATTGATATCTCCGCTTTTGATTGCCTTATTCTTAACTTGACTATGCTCATAAACTCTACGCGCGAAGTCCTCGAATATCTTTTCGCAGATCTTTACCTTGTCAATCGCCTTCTTTCGCAGAGGGGGCTTGATAACATCCCGTTTTTCCACCTTTTTCAACCACTGTTTCAGTTTTGCCAGCTCTTCTTCATTCTCTTCCACTTCGGCAAAGATAAAATTCTGGCGGCCTATTTCATACTCTATCTCTTTGAAAAAGGCCTCACATTTATCGATAATCTCCTGGTATTCTTCATTTCGTGAATCTACGAACGCCTTGGTGATGCGCTCCTCTTGGTCTTTTAGCAAAATATTCCCGGTTATAAGCAGGCTGGCCCCCTTGTACTTTTCAATATCCTCTATCAGTTTCTTAAGTTCCTGCAACCGTTCGGCAGAGTGGGGGATTACCCAAACCGACTGGTAGTTGACCGCGCCCAGCTTTCGCAATTGGCGCCAGACATAGACCCTGGCCTTGGAGGGTTCGGCCGGGAGACTATAGGAAAAGAACAACCATTTCATGCGGATACCATGACACTAAACCGAAATGATGTCAATCATAGATGAAATCTATTGCCGCAAGATGTCTGGAAAGGCCGCAGAAGGTCTGCCCCAAAACCCGCCAGGCCGGACACCATCCCGTCAAGATGGCGCCGGCCTGGGAACCCGGAAAGGAGGCTTGATTGATCCGGGCTTAAAGCTTAACTCACTCTTACCGGAAATTCAAATTCTTAAGCCGAGGAAGATGAGGGGAGGAGCCGCGTGCCCTTATTTCACCACCAGGACCGGCTTTTCGCTGTATTCCACCACCCGCTGGGAAACGCTGCCCCAAAACAACCCTTCCATAAACCCCAACCCATGGGCGCCCATGACGATGAGGGAAACATCTTCTTCGGTGGCCAACCTGTTGATCTCCCGATATGGCGTGCCCTCGGGGTTAAAGCCCTTCACCTTAAAGCCAAGCGCCTGCAGCTCTTGTTCCAGGACTCCTATCTTTTCTGCCACCCGTTTCGCCAGGGCCTCTCGATTCAGATATTCCGCCTCGGGCGGCAATTCTTCCGTGACATGAACCAGCACGATTTCGGAGGCGCCCACCTGGCGAAGGGCGGGAAGAAAGGCCTTGACCCGCTCGGCCCCGGGGGACCAATCAGTGGGGTAGAGGATCCGCCTAAACAGGTCGAGGCAGTAGGACTCCTCCACCTTGCCCATAACCTCTCTGAGGGTTTGGTATTTGGCCACCAGCACCGGCACCTTGGAGTGGCGGATGATCCGGTCCGTGGTGGAGCCCACGAAAAGTTCTCCCAGGATATCCCGTTTCTGCCTGCCGGCCACGATCAGGTCGACGTCCTCTTTGTCGGCGGTTTTAATAATTTCTGGAACCAACGACCCCATGCCGATCGCGGTTTTGGCCCCGATGCCGCGCGATCGGAGAGACTCGGCAAGGGAGTCGAGCTTCCGCATGGCGGTTTGGCGAATCAGGTCGAGATTAAGGCCGACCCCGCCATTCACTTCGGTATAGAAACTCTCGGTATCGATGACGTAAAGCAGGACCACTTCTTCCAGGCCTGCTCTTTGCAAACAAGCGATGCTTCCCAGGATCGCCAGCGAGAATTCCTCAAACTTGGTGGGGAACAGGATTCTTTTGAACATGGCCGGCTCCTTCAATGAATTTTTAGATTATAGGCCAGCACGGAATAGAGGGTGAAGGAGACGATGCCGGCCACCACCGGGGTCAGGAACCAGGAGATGACGATCTCTTTCATGGCCGCCAGGTCCACGGTTTTCAGCCCCCGGGCGCCTCCGGCGCCGCCCACCCCGCCGATGAGGGCCTGGTTCATGGAGGTGGGAAAGCCCAGGGCCGCGGCGGTATGCGCGGTCACGCTTTGGGCCGCTTTGGCTCCCACCCCCATGCTCAGGTCCAGTTGCACGATGCCCTTGCCCACCTTTTCCAGGATGGGCCGCCCCCAGGTCAGGGCGCCGATGGCCATGACGATGCCGCCGATGAAGCCGGCCTTCATGGGCGTCGTCAGCTTCAGACCGAAAAAGACCCCCACCGCGTTGCCGGTATTGTTGCACCCCAGGGTGTAGGCTGCATAACAGCAGGCTACCAGCAGGGCATACCCCAGGATCTTGTCTCCTTTTTCAGACTTCCCTTTCCTGAACCAATCGGTCAGATGGGTGAAGAGGTATCCCAGGATGGCCGCCATAATAGGGGTTCCCACCCAGGTGACGCACAGAAAAACGATGGTGGTGCTCCAGAAAACCGGAGCCCCCATGGCCAGGGCGGCGCCCACCACCGAAAAGCAGGCCAACTGGGAGGTGGACACCGGCCATTTCATCCAGGTGTTGGCCGCGGTCACCAGGGCGGCGGTGAGCATCATCACCATGGCCCCCAGGGGGGTCATGTCTTCGCCCCGGATGATCCCGGTGCCCACGGTGGTCACCACATTTTTACTCTCGAAGGTGGCCCCCAGGAGCACGAAGACCGCAATTAAAATCGTCGCCACCAAGGGGCTTTTGATCACCCCGGACCCATAGGCCATGCCCATAGTCGCCCCGGTGTAGTGAGAGCCGATGGTCCAGCCGAAAAACAGGCCGGAAGCCACCATTGCGATAATGAGAATTTGATTTTCCATTTTTTCTCCTCCCTAATTTATTTCTGTAACGATTGTTACGCAAAATAAGTGCAAAAGCAAGGAAATAATGTAACATATGTTACTTTTTAAGGAGGGAGGCAAGGGGGAAGCTAAGCCCTCAATTATTGAGCCCTGGAGTTCATGGCAAAGGGTCAGGCTGGAAGGCGCTGGGGGGACAGAGAATTTGGCTTCAAGCTATGCCAAGGCTCAGGAAAAAGCTGTGAACCTGGAGGTGCAGCCACTTAGGACATGCTCTTAGCAAGGAGGCCCCGGAGCACGAGGATGTCCGGAACAAGGTTATTTTAATTATTGACGCTACCTGACGATGAGTACGCTGCAGGGAGCATGGCGGCTCACCTTTTCGGCGGTGGTGCCCAGGAACCTGGCCCAAACCTCCGAAAGCCCGGAATGGCCCATCACGATCAAATCAAACTTGCCTTCTTTGGCCACTTCCACGATGGTCTTGGCGGGGTGGCCGGGGCGCACCAGGGTTTTGAGGTCCACCCCCTCTCCCTGGGCCATCCCTTCCGCCCATTTCAGAATCCTCCCATAGTGCTGATCGGCAAGGTCCTTTTCCGCCTGGACCTCATCCATGGTGCCGCTTAATCGGGGCGGTTTCTCTTCCACTGCCAGGGCGCAAAGCTCCGCATGATGAACTTTGGCCAGTCTAATTCCTGCCTTCAGCCCCTTCGCTGCCCCTTCTGAGCCATCGTAGGCTATCAAGATTTTGCGATACATCATGGACCCTCCATCTTGATGTTACATCAGCCGCTGGATTACCAGGACAATTGCCAGGGTAATCAAAATGTAGGCGGCATAAAGGTTGACACTGCCACTGTGGATTTTTCCGAGGAGGGCAGCCAACGATTGCACCAACCTGGCACCCGGAGAAAAAACCGTCCGCTCCAGGACATACACCTCCTTCCGTTGGCTCTTGACGGCGATGAGGAAATGCTCCGCCACCGTTTCTTTTACTTCATCGAAAGTCGAGGGTCGGAAGACCGCCTGAAAAATCACCCTCACGGGATTGGAAAATCCCGTAGCCGTATAAGTCATTTTAGGAAATAATCGGCGCACGCCGCCTTCCCAGGCCGGCCCCCTGGTCACTGTCCTGACCCTGGTCAAGGCCCGGATGATAATTATGCTCCCTGCCAGAAGCAGGATCAGGACCACAAAGGTATAGGAAGTTGACATGGCAAAGACCACAGGGTTGCGCTCGGTGCCCCGATGCAATACCACCAGTCCCCGGCCGGGAATAAAATTGCGGCCGACTTGGGCGCCGAGATCGTGAAATTCGGCGATGAACGCCTCGCCAAATTTGGCGTCTCCCTTTCCCACCGTGAAAAAAGGCGGCACCAATTCATCCGCCATGTGTTCATGAGTGAAAGTAGCGATGGTATTGTCCAGCACCGGAATGACATAGGTGGGGAGAATCCCGAAAAGGAGACAGCATACCGCCAGGATACCCAGGGGGGTCCGCATGGAGCGGGTCACCTCCAGGGCTTCCGCGGCCTTCTGCGATCTGGCAATTCCCAAGAAACTCATGGCGAAAGCCTTCACAAAGCAGGTGACCGCCAGGGCCGCCGTCAGGGCCAGGGCCGCGGCGCAAAGGGCAAAGACAATCTTGATCCCCATGTGCTCCAGCGCCACGCTTTGCAGCATGGTCTGCAGGGTCAGCCACTCGCTGACAAAGCCGTTGAAGGGAGGGAGGGCGGCGATGGACAGCGCTCCTACCAGAAAGAACAGGCTGGTCCAGGGCATGACCCGAATCAAGCCTCCCAAACGATCCATGTTTCTCTCACCTGCCGCGCAATCCACCGCTCCCGCCCCCAGGAACAGCAGGGCCTTGTAAAGCGAGTGGTTGAGCATATGATAGAGGGCGGCTAGGAAGGCAATCCCGGCCAAGCCCGGCAGACCCGCCACCCTGAAGATAAAGCCTGCTCCCAGGCCCGCGGTAATAATTCCCATGTTTTCAATGGAGCTGTGGGCCAGCATCTCCTTCATATCGTTTCTGATGGTGGCGTAAAGAATTCCCACCAGGGCGGAGACGGTGCCCACGATCAAGACGATGGCGCCCGCTCCCACGCTGCTGATCGGCAGCAGGTCGGCATTGAGCCGCACAATGCCGTAGAGGCCCAGATTAAGAATTACCCCGGACAAAATGGCCGAGACATTGCTGGGAGCCGCGGGGTGGGCCCGGGGGAGCCAGATGTTGGCGGGCACCAGGCCCGCCTTGACGCCGAAACCGAAAAAGGAGAGCAAAAACACGGCCCAGCGGGACGCTTCGCTCATTCCCGCGGCCCCAGCTTTTAAGGAAGGAAAATCGAGTCCTGTCCCGGTACGGCCCAGCAGGAAAAAGGCCAACACGACTGCGAGGGTCCCCGCTTCGCCCAGGCTCAGCATGAGGTAGCCTGAGCGCGTGTTCTCATCTTTTTCATGCTCGTAGTTCACCAACAGATAGGAAAATATCGACATCGCCTCCCAGGTGAGCAAGAACGAGAACACATCGCCGGCGACCAGGAGCAGAATAATGGAGGCCAAGAGAAGATGATAAAAAATGCCGAAGGATCGCAAACTGTATCTTTTGGCATACTTCTTCAGATTCATGTATTGGGCCGAGAATATGGAAACGGGGAGAAACACCAATCCCGTGATGAATACGAATAGGGCCGACAGGCGGTCCATCCGGAGAATCATGGTGCCGAGGGACCATAAATCCCAGAGCTCCACCTGCCAGACACGATCGGAAAGAAGAACCTCGCCGCTCACCACTAAGATGGTCAGAGCTGATAACGACCCGATCCAGGCCAGAACGATCCGGTTTTGCCGGCGGGGAAGCACGGCCGCCAGCACGACCCCGGCGGCACAGAGGATCAGGAACAGGAAAAACAGGCGGTGCAAATCAACCATGGCTCTCAACTCCGTGAGACGCATCAGTGGGCAAGCAGGTCCCGGCCCGGGCCCTCCCCACGATGGCCAGAAGGGCGTGCAGGATCGCCAGGGGCGGCGGCGGGCAGCCGGGGATTAGAAAATCCACGGGAATCACGTTGGAGACGCCGCCCAGGGAAGCGAAACTGGTCCCGAAGACCCCCCCGAAAATGGCGCAGGCGCCCAGGGCCAGAACTCCCTTGGGAGCCGGCATGGCCTCATAAGCCTTAAGAAGCGGCAGCCGCATATGATCGGTCACCGGTCCCGCCACCAGGAGCACATCGGCGTCCCGGGGCGTGGGGGTAAGAAAGAAACCCAACCGGTGCATGTTGTAATGAGGTTTGTTGATCTGCTCGATTTCGCTCAGACAGGCGCCGCAGGCACCCGCGTCTATCACCCGGAGATGGAGCGAGCGCCGGAAAGATGTGCCGAACTTCTCCTCCCCTTCGTTGGAGGGGCGAAGAGAAACCGCCCATGCATAATTTCCTTGGGACTCCCACTCCAGAGGAGGGGTGAGTTGGCGGAGGCAGCGGTAACAATGGATGCACCGCTGGTCATGAAATAGCACTTGCCGATCTTCCTGATCCAGGGCCCCGCTCGGGCAGCAGGAGGCCACTGCCGCAGCCTTTTGGGCGGCAGCAAAGATTTTTGGCAAACCTGCGGGGAATCCCGGCGACACTCCGGAGGCGTTCTCCTCCCTGGCCGGGTAAGCCGTGGTCACGATTCCCCTTCGAATACCTTCCCAAACCCATCTCAACATAGCTGCTCCTACCTGTCGCACTCGGCGTTCGAGAGTCCGAATGTGGCCATGATAATGGGAAAATCCTGATAGGCAAAATCCTCCGCGGCCATGTGAAAGCCGTGCCAATTGGTGAACGAGGGGGTAGTTGGATGATAGCGGGTCACCCGGCCCTGCTCATCAATCCTCACCCAGTGCGAAGTAGCGCCCCGGGGAGCTTCCGCCCAGCCCAGCGCCCCACCGGGCTGGATGGTTAGGCGGGGCGCGGCTGCCTCACCTTTCGGCAGAAAAGCCAGAACCTTTCTCAGGATGTGCACGGATTGCTCGGCCTCCCGGAAAAGCACGCGGAGACGGGCGTAACCGTCCCCTTCTTCCTCCTGGGGCACCTCGAAGGAGACTTCGGCATAGGCCGCGTAGGGTAATACCTGGCGGAGGTCCCGGGCAACGCCGGAAGCCCGGGCAATGGGCCCTACCAGGCCATAACTGCGCGCCTGCTCCTTCGTTATTTTCCCGACTTCCTCCACCCGGTCCAAAAAACTGCTGGAGTAGCGGAGGAGATTAAAGAGCCTCTGCAGTTTATGGAAAAGGACTTGAACACCATAGGAGAGAAATTCACATTGCCTGACGCTCAGATCGAGGGAGACTCCTCCGGGAAGGTTCAAACCGAAGAGATACCGATGCCCCGTGAGGGAGCAACAGAGACGCAGGGCCTCCTCTTCCAGAATGCCAGCCTGGCTGGTTGCCACGGCCAGAGCGGTGGAGTTGCAGATGCCGGCGATCGCGGCGAGATGATGACGGAACCGCTCCAGTTCGGCAAAGACGACCCGCAGGGCCTTGGCCCGGGCCGGGACCTCAACCTGACAAATCGTTTCCACCGCCTGACAGAAAGCCAGGGAATGGGCAAAGGCGGAGGTTCCGGAAAAGCGTTCCGCCAAGAGGAGCACCCGGTCGACAGACTGGCCTTCGGCAATTTTTTCGACGCCGCGAAACTTGTAAAAAAAACGGGGATTGGTGCGAATCACGTCCTCCCCCACGCTCTCCAGCAAGAACAGGGCAGATTCGGCGACATCGGAATAAACCGGGCCGATGGGCATCATGAAGACCCCGGGTGCCTGGATGAAACTATGAGGCCGCCAGGAGGGATCAACCTGGCGATGGGGGTAAGGCTGGCTGGCGTTGAAGTCTTTCCGCAAGGGATGGACGTCTTCCGGCCATTCCTCATGGCGCACAATATTTATGAGACGAGGGTGACCTTCAAAGACGAGGCCAAAAGAATCCCATGCCTCGCGTTCGTGCCAATCTGCCGCGTGGATAATGCTGCTGATACTCGGGATGGTCCTTTCTGCCTTGCTTAGTCGCAAGTACACGTGGACCTGTTCAATATCTGAGTCTCCATAGAAAATGTACCGGAGCAGCCAGTCGTTAGCAGTTTCTTCCACAATCAGACTGGCGAAGTCATAATCCATCTCATGAATGAGCCAGCGGCAGATCTCCGGCAGATTGTTCCGGTCGCATTTGACATAACACTGAGACAGGTTAACGTTAATCCCGACATTAATCTGCCAATGCCAGCGCTTGGCAATGGTCTCAGAAAGGTCGAGAAGCTTCACAGGGTATCGCGTCATTTACCACCTCCCAATGAAGCGGCAGCATGATGCAGAAGTTGATAAAGTTGCTCGGGAAGATAAATGCCGAATAAAATTACCGGGATAATGGTTATGGCCAGGGCAATGATGCAAGTTGGAGGTGGAACATTCCGACCGGGATTTACCGATCTTCCGAAAGAGAGCGTCCGTTCGTCCATCAATAAGATTTCCGCGCTTCCAAAAACCATCCGGTTGATTTGCTGCATGATGCCAAAAAAGGCCACCACGATAAACAAGGCCAGAAGCCCGATAACCAGGTATTGGCCGCTCATTATTCCGGCTCTCAATATGGAAAATTCGCTTAAAAAAACCGCAAAAGGTGGAGCCCCGGCGATTCCCAACCCTCCCACCATTAAAAAAATTCCCGCCACAGGCGAGATACGGATGAGCCCTCGAATGGCCCCAATATTTCGAGTTCCGGTGGCCATCAGGGTGGCGCCGGCGGCGAAGAAGCAAAGAGATTTGGTCACCGTATGGCTGACAATCTGCATCATGGCGCCGAAATGGGCGGCATATCCCCCCAGTCCGACCGCCACCAGGATGATGCCCATATGTTCTACGGTGGAGAAGGCGAAAAGGCGCTTGTAGTCTTTGGCCTGAATCAGCAGAAAAGCTGCCACCCCTGTGGAAATGAGGCCGAAGATGACAAACCAGGTGCCGGCGGCAGACGCGGCACTGCCTGGAAACATCGGCAGGAGCCTCATAATGCAATAGAGGACTGCCGTGGTCTCTATGCCTGACAAGATGGCGCAGATGGGTGAAGGCGCCTGACTATGCGCATCCGGAAGCCAGGTGTGCATGGGTACCAAGCCCGCCTTGGTGCCAAAACCTATCAAAATGAAAAGGAAGGCGGTGTAAAGGAGGGCGGGCGGAATCTGCGGCGAAGCCGCGAGCAGCCCCGCCCAAGTGAAGGCCGCGCCCGAGGAGGAACTCACTCCCCAGCATAAAAGAAGTATGCCGATCAAAGCCAGGGAGGCGCCCATGCAGGTGAGCACCGCATATTTCCAGGCCGCCTCCAAGGCTTCGGGGGTGGATTCAAAACTGACCAGGAAGACCGAAAGCAGGGTGGTCAGCTCCACGGCAATCCAGACCAGAGCCAGTTGGGAAAATATCGGCACCGCCAGCATGGAAAGCAGAAAGAGGTTGAACCGACTGTAATATCGCCGAATCTTCCTGTCGTCGGTTGCCTCAACCGTGGTCGCGATATAGCCCCACGAAAAGATGGCCGCGGTCAACCCCACAAAAGCGACGAGGAGAAGGATCAAGCCGCTGAAACTATCGCACGAGAGGTAATCCCTGACGGCGATCACCTCGCCTCCCGCCGCGGTAGCCAGGGCCGTCCGCAAGGATAGAAGAAAAACCGCCAGGCTTCCGAGGATCGTCACTCCGGGGGCAAATCTTCTCCCCACCGGGATGAGAGACAGCGCGGCAGCAGAAAGAGAGATCAGCAGGATATAGATGAGCTCCATTAAAATTCTACTCCTCCCTTAAGGCCATCAGTTCGCCCACCGCGGTCTTGGCGATCATTTTGTGAATCCTCATGGCCAGAAGCCCGATCACCAGGACGGTGATCAGCACATAAAAAGCGGCTGCCAACTCGGCGATGAGAGGCAAATTGGGGGCTATGGATATTCCAGCGAAGAAGGCCCCGTTCTCCATGGCCAGAATCCCCAGAAGCTGGGGCACCGCTTCACCCCGCACCGTGACGGTATAGGTCCCGATGAGGAGACTGGCCATGCCTATGGGCAAGTTGACCTTCTCAAAAACCCCCGCCCCGGCAGTCAGGAGCGGACTGGCGATATAATAGGAAAATATGGCAATGACTACGGCTATAAGTAATGAGGCAGGGATATTGATTGCCTGGGAAATCTCACGCTTGGCATAACTTTCGTAGCCCACGGCCTGACGAAGAACCCAGGGAATAATGAAGACCTTGGTGACAATGGTTAGCGCGGCGACCACGAAAAGATGAATCGAAGCATGAAAATAACCGAGAATTATCGCAGAAATCGCCAGAAGCAGGGATTGGAACACGTAGATTCGCAGGCAGGTGAGCATCTGGCGGATCCCCACCAGGCCAAAAGCACAGAGTAAAAAAACCCCGCCCGTCAGGGCGTTCAACTTGGTCAGGAACGATACCAGCAAATCCGGGCTCATATGTTCTCTCCTACATGAGAAACAGATCGGTAATCATGGCGGCCACCGAGGTGGCAAAGGCAGCCCCAAGAAATTCCGTGATCCGAAACAGCCTCAATTTGGCCAGGGACGACTCGATGGCCACCAAGACAAAAACAAAGATGATGATCTTAATCAAGATCAACGGGATAGCTAACAAAACTTCCCAATACTGCACCCCTTGGGCTAAACCCCAGGGAGCCACCAGGACGTTTAGGAAGATGCAGCACAGCACAAAGAACTTCATGGCCCCGCCCCATTTCATCAAGGCCGCGCCTCTGCCGGAATATTCCAGGCCTTTTGATTCGTCTATCATGGCCAATTCAAAGTGCCCGGTGGGATTATCCACCGGAATTCGCCCGCTTTCCGCCAGGATCAGCATGAGAAAGGCCAGCAGCATCAAGATATGCGAAGGTTGGAAGAAGTTTGCCAGAGGGCTGACCCAGTATTTTTGGACGATGTACGGGATGGTGGAGCCGGCGATGAAGGAAACGGTGAAGAAAACGATCATGAACACCGGTTCCGCTAAAAAGCCCACCATCCGGGTGCGGCTGGCTCCCATCGGCCCATAAGGATTGCCGGTATCTATTGCTGCCAAGGTGGCGAAAAACCCGCCCAGGGCCAGGATAAACCCTCCGCCCAACATATCCCCCATGAAGGCGAAAAAGAGCGGATACCCCGTCAGCACCGGAATGAGTAGGGCCACAAAAATAGGGGTGATGAAGACCACATAGGGCGTAAACCGAAATATCCAGGAACTGTGCTCCGAGACGATTTCGTCCTTGTGGAAAAGCTTCCAGATATCCCGGTAAGGCTGGAAGATGCTTGGACCTCTTTTAGACTGAACATTCTCTTTTAAACGGGCGCTGATCCCTTTGATGAGAGGTGCAAAAGCCATGACCACGATGACTTGAATTACATTGAAAATAATTTTTTCGACCATAGTAATCCCCTCTCAACTAGAGGCAAAGAAAGCTGATTTTTCTTTTGATACGAGATTCTTCCATTAATTTGCCATGCCAAAACCCCAGGGGAAATTTCCCATAAGAAAATTCCCCCAGGGCCAGAGGATGATGTCGCGGTTTAGAAACTTTAGAGGAATATCGCCTCAAGCAGGCAACCACGATATTCCACACTTGCTCCATGGTGTCCTCCTTGGGAGACAATGGGCAGGTGAAAAATAAAAAAAGCTCCTGATCGCCCTTAAGTGATCAGGAGCCATTAGCTTTGCGCAGTTTGGAGGAATTCCCCTCCAGGCGGACTCCATCGCCTGTTTTAGCTTTATACCATAGTAATGGCATAGATAACCAAAAGGCAAGGATTTTTTCCCCGAATGATTAATGACTCCCCCGGGGAAATTCTTGAAAAAGGGGAAATAGGAAAAGGCGACGAAGTCCGCCATGAGCAGTCAGCCTATCGGCCGTAAGGGTGCTGACTTTATGGAACTCGAATTGGGACAAGAGCCTTAGTTCGTTCAGGTAAAGACCCTGGCCTGTGAGTTGCCGGCAACATAGAACCCCTGTACGTCAATTACGTCACCTGCGCCTTCTGGACCGGCTGGAGACCCAACGAGGCCTGCGCCCTGACTGGCATCGAGTGGACTTTCAACAGGGCAAGATTCTCATTCGGGAGGGCCGGGTACTTGGCCGGACAGACATCCCCAAAAGCGCCGGGAGCCTCAGGGATATCGACATGCTGCCCCCGGTGCGCCAAGCGCTCATGGAGCAGAAGGCCATGAGCTGGCTGCTGGGTGGCTTCGTTTTCCTGGACGCCAAACAGCAGCCGGTTCACCACGAGCTCTTCCGCATGAAAGTGTGGGAGCCGCTGCTGCGACGCCTAGGGGTGCGTTACCGGCCGCCTTACCAGATGCGGCACACCTTCGCCACGCTGGCCATCTCAGCCGGGGAGAATATCAACTGGGTGGCTCGCATGTTGGGGCACAAGAGCCCGGTGGTGACCCTGGAGAAGTACAACCGCAACCGCTACGTGCCGAACCTGACCCGGGCAGACGGCCAGGCTCTGGCAGCGGTGGGCACAAGGGCGAAACGTTCGGGGGTGGTCGAAAATTTATGGCAGGAAAATCAATAAGTTAGATGGCAAATTGGTAGTCCCAACGGGA